>Ga0210057_1003158_pt1 | contig 22872 bp, 20 predicted proteins | sample CryGeyCG2114_010_2_FD_183968 | JGI IMG/M metagenome (GOLD analysis project Ga0210057, IMG submission 183968) | Groundwater microbial communities from aquifer - Crystal Geyser CG10_big_fil_rev_8/21/14_0.10 (SPAdes) (version 2) | ecosystem: Environmental > Aquatic > Deep subsurface > Groundwater ...
TCAACGGTCGGAGTTGACGAGCAGGTCATCCGCAACTACGTCAAACAGCAAGGCGAGGATGATGCGGGACAAGCGCAGCTTGCCCTGCTGTAGTAAGAACCACGGCCGTAAGGCCGTGGGTGTCTATTTAAGATCAATCGAGGACTTCCCTTGTTATTTGGCTTTTGCTGCCGCAATTTCTCGACTTCACCGAGCGGAAAAGCAAGAACTCTTTTCTGCCACACCTCCCCAATTGAGTTAATTAGCGTCAGACAAAAAAGCCTCCTATATCCGTCTCAACCCCACTTTTGCACAATTACATTACACAGCCACATACGGCCGTCGCTCCCGCAACACCGCATGAATGCGGTACAGCAGTTTGCGGGCAATGATGCACAGCACTTCCGCGTGCCGTCTACCTTCCTCGCGTTTCTTGAGATAGTAGGCGTTCAGCTCGGGATCAAACCGGCGGGCAACATTGGCCGCTACATACAATGCGTGCCGCAGCATCGGTGAGCCGCGCTTGGTTAACCGTCCGGTGGTGTTCAACTTGCTACCGCTCTGCTTGATCCTCGGATCAAGGCCAGCGTAGGCCACCAGACTCTTGTTGGTGTGATGTGTTTGTGTTGGGCGAGGTACTCAGTGAGTGCCTCGCGGGTGTAGGCGATTGTTGCGCTCTCGCTGCCCTCTATGTTCGACCAGCACAGATCAAGCTTGCGGGAGGAACATCAATGCCTAGGATTGAAGTGTCCATAGAGTGTCGTTACCTTAAGGATTAAGCGGGTGCGATGCGTGAGAGAGCAGAAATACCTCCTCCACAGGCACTCGTGGCTGATTGTGGACAAGGCCGGCTCTGTTGGGGCCGGTCATTCCAAACCTCCTGATTGCTGTCGAGAGAAGGAGCAGAGTCTTTTGCGGGAGCCAAGTGGCATGCATTGCTCCAGGGGCTTTACTTGCTGCCTCCTCCTCTCCCGCGCACCGCACTTTCTACCCTACGGAATTATGCAGTTGAAAAAGAGCCTAATTCCTTAGGCTCTAATATACGAGGGGCAGCTCGACTTCTTCAGAAGCAATAATTTTCCATGGTGTGCCGTGAGGAAAATTCGGAATCTTTCGACGCCGCCTGACGCAGCTCCGCAGAAAATTTAGTAATGAACAAGCCATAGCCATACCTCCGGAAAACCAGTGCAGCCCCACTCACTATAGGGGCAAAAAAAACACCTGCGTCAACATCTGCGTTAACTGTTTGACAAATGAGCTGAAGCCGCTATTCTGTTACTCGCATCGTCCTTTGTTCTTTACCCATCTCAACTAGAAAGCAGGAGAATATGAGTACGTTTACAGACGCCGATTATCTTATACTAGCAAACATGCTCAGTGCCGTTTCAATGGCCTATGATCAAGATCATCTTCTTGCCGGACAGCGACAACCGGCACATCTCAATCTTGTAGTGTCATTCATAGGACCGCTATTCGATTTCCTTCGCGATCAAGATTACAACGGTGCCAAGCAGTTCGTTTACGATCATCCCGATGAGGGAAAGTGCGCCTTGGCTTTCCTCGCAATCACCGTTACTAAAGGCCTGCTGGAACAGGTCCCGACAAAAGACATTTACTGGCTCTACGTAGCCATATGCCAAATGACTGATTACGTCATTGATAACTCAGAGCAGCCACACTGCGACTTACTCGATTTTCAAAAGTCAACATGCACAAAAGTACGGGAAATTACCAATGACTATAAAGCCTTCACGAACAAAGAACGCCAGGAGATACACGACTTGTTCGGGAAAATCGACTGCAATCTATTGTGCTTCGTCGGCATGTGTGTCAGATGTCTGCCAACGCAATATAATGCACCGCCGGACTTCCGCCAACTGCGCTTCTAAGCAGCCATGACGTAAAACGATAGCCACGCCCGCCTCCTTGAAAATAAATGAATTATTTTCAACGTGAAGCGGGTTTTTTTACTAAAGCCAAATAAAGGATTAGCCCTTAAAAGATCTGGGGTAAACTAAACTCCCCATTAAATTGGCTGCCCGATCGCCTTGAGCACTAATTCCTCCACCTGGTTCGTATCCCATCGCGGCAGCCGCATCCGACTACCTTTTTCCAACCGAGCTGTCGCGTGTTCCGTCGTGAATGCGACTGCACAACCGTTTCTCTCCAGCCACTCGGCTGCCGACACCGACGCATCGCCATAGGGGTAGCACATCGCCCAGCCGGTTCTCGGGATCAATCCTTCCGCTTGTAATCGCTTCGCCGCTAAAGACAAGTCTTCTTCTTGTGCTGCCGGAGACAATGCCGATAACCGGTAATGCCCGTATCCATGACTGCCGATATGCATCCCATGCCGCTGTATTGTTTTAATCTGTTCCAATGTCATATACAGCTCTTCTGCAGCCGTTCGCTCCGGCACACGTACAATCGTTGAAAATAGTTGATCCAACAATGCTCGCCGTGGCGCGTCGGGCAACCCATATTGCAGCAGTCGCTTCACAAAAGACACCTGCGGATCATCAAAGCGATTGGTCCCCGCCAACTCTTGCTGCCACACTGCCAGCGGCGCTACCTCATGCTTTTGCTCTAGGCGCGGGAACTCCTGCGCAATCGTCTGTAAAATTTGCTTAATCGGCGCCGAAGCTACTATCAGATGTATTTTATTTACGTCGAGCAGTTTCCGCTCAAACACCGCCTCCACCGGAATAAAAAAACTGCCTTGCACGCCCTGCTCGTCCAGAACAGGAAAAACGTAATCAAAATGATCACGATACCCGTCATCAAATGTTAGCAGCGCTGCCTGCCGCGGTAATGTCGCGTACCCTGCCAAAGCTGCCGACAGCTCCTCCATACGGATAAGCGAAAACCGCTGCTGCAGCAGACGCACTTGGTCCCGGAACGAATCCACCTCCCGCCCTTTAATTGCCGGATACCGGCTCGCTGCAAGCGGCCGAACGTAGTGATAGGTAACGATATGGACTGACAGCATAATAAAAACCTTTCCCTGGCTGCACCGGTGTCGCCCGGCCCCCTATGCCAGCCTTGTGTATCGCAGCATGGGTATCCGCCCCGCTGGAGCGAGGCAGGCACCTTGTCGTAGCAAACCTACTGGAGTAGCTGATGGACTGAACTGGCTCAAGAGATCAGTAAAAATGACCAGAACTTTACGCACGTTTCCGCACGTGCACCATAAAGGCTGACGCTTGCGGCAACAGCACGTGATTTTCTATCGCAAACTTCTGCAACGCATTGGCAATACATACATGCACCGCCGGCTGCGCCTCCTTAAACGCCGGCAACACGCCATGAATGTGAATGGGGGACACCCCTTCCGCGCCATATCCAGCTGCGCCCAGCAATTGTAGCAGCTGCACCGGCGTGTACTGATAACGTGTCTTCACACCGACTCCCGTGTCCGCATGCATTATGTCTTCTTTCGGCAAGGCAGCCGCCTCATGCCCCAGCATTGTGTCGACCGTCTCTCCCTGTACCCACGCCGCCGATTCAAGCACCAGCCCTTCCAGAGCTCCTTCCGCCATCTCCTGCTCCGTAAAGCTATTCATCGAAAACAAATTAAACAGCCGGTTGCGCGAGCTGATGACTAACGATCCGTCGGGAGATAGCGCCTCCAGCGCCAGCGAAAAGAATAAATCTCGCTGCGCAAAAGACACGTATTCGATAAAACCATTGGCGACAATTAGATCATAAGCCTCCTTCTCCAGCGGAAATTCAAATATATCTTTAGCATGGAAATCCAAGCCCGTTACCGGACTTTCGGCCAAACGCCGTCCGGCGATTTCAATCATCTTTGGCGCAAAATCCAATCCTGTAGTGCGGATTCCCCGTCGCGCCAATTCTATGCAAAGGTCCCCCACTCCGCAACCCACATCCAGCGCCCTCCTCATCTCCGGCCGGCCGCTGACAACATGCAGCGTATATGCATTACGCTGCGCAATAACATTGACCCGTTCACCCGCTCGTTCGTCAACTTTAGCATTCCACGCCTCGGCCGTCCGGTCAAAAAAATCCAGTGTCTCGCGTTGCTGCCTCGTCATGTGTTGCGCGCTAACTGGCATGTACTTAAAACGTACAAAAAACACTTGTAAAAAGCAATGAGTGGGTAATCCTCCCTTCTACCAAGTGCCAGCAGCCGTTCCCCGTAAATAAAAATCCTCATAATTACTTGCAACCTTGACAACAGACAACTGCTCCCGCGCCCAGGCTCGGGCAGCAGCACCAATATCTCGGCGTGCCGGTATACGCAGCTGCAAGGCCGTTATGAGCTGCTCAGTTAACGCTTTTGTTGAACCGTGGGAAAAAAGAAAGCCCGTCTCGCCATGCACAATCATCTCCGCCGGCCCGCCGATATCCGCGCTCACTACCACCTTACCCAGTGCCATCGCCTCAGCACAGGTTCGTCCAAACGGTTCCGTCCAACGGTGCGGCGTCACTACTACCTGGGCGGATTCATATAATCGCTGCATGCGTTCCCATGGCACACTGCCGGTAAACTGCACGCAATATTGTAAACCCTCCCGCTCCACCTGCTGCTCGTACTCCCGGCGCTGAGCGCCGTCACCGGCAATCACCAATCGTGCTTGACCGCCAACCTGTCGGATAACAGCCGGCCAGGCAGATAACAACAAATCAACCCCTTTATAATCTTCAACCGTACCGACATATAACACTGTCCCGCCGACGCCGTCAGTGGGCACGGCGGAAAAATAAGCATCCGGTATCGGATTAAAAATCACCGTGTGACGCAGTTGCGTATACGGCGCGTTGGCTAAAATAATATCCTGCTCCGCCTCGGAAATATACACGTGCTGCGGAATACGACCGAACTGCTCCGTTCGGTATCGCACATTGTGCCAATACTGCCACATCCGCGCGTAACGCCTCGGTGCCGCGGCTTCCTGATACCGCTGAGTGAGGGCAATATCACGCAAACTGCACCGGCACGGACTGCCGTCTCGCAACAGGTAATGGGTTGTTCCGCAAATTGGAGCATAATCCCGCACCGTTACATACACCCGTGCCGGATCAACTTGCACCGATCCGACAACTTCACCCAGCACTAATGCTGTGCGGAAATCATGTGCATGGACAACCTCATATTCTGCTAAAGAAATCTCGCGCGCAAGCCTTCGCGCCATCTGCCTCGATAACCGCTTCTCAAACAACGGTTTTGCACGCAGCGGCATCCGCACACGCTGCACCGGCACTCCTTGGTATTCAATCAGTCCGGCAGCCTCGCCCTCGGTAACGACCAACACCTCATGTCCGCGCCGGACAAGCTCCTGCGCCAGTAAGTGAGTCGAAATTTCTCCGCCGCCGCGGCTTTCCGGCGGATACCACGATGATAAGAACAGAAGCTTCATAGGCTCATACGGTGCCTGCTGTCCGACGGTACACATCAAGCACCTGCGCTGCCGCCGTCTCCCAAGAAAATTGGCGCGCCCGCGCCAATCCCTTGCCCCGCAACAGTGTGGCTAATTGCGTATCCGCCAACACGCGCACAATGGCAGAGGCCATGCCTTCTATGTCATCCGGATCCCGCACCAGCGCCGCCTGCGTACCGTACGCACCATCATCGCCCACTACCTCCGGCAACGAAGCGGCGTTCGAACACACCACCGGCGTTCCAGCAGCCATCGCTTCCAACGGAGGCATGCCAAATCCTTCCAGACGTGACGGCAGCAACAGAACCGCCGCCACGTTATATAATTCGTTCAGCTCCCCGGCAGAGACATGGCCGACAAACCGCACTGCCGCCCGGATCCCCAACTGGTCAATAGCCGCCAGCGTTGCAGCCCTGCCGGCGGGCAGTCCCGGTTCACCCACTTTTACAAAAATCAAGTTTGGAATTTCCTTACGTGCCCGAGAAAACACCTGCAGCGCACCCGGTACATTTTTACGCGGGTGGTCAGAGCCTACATACAATACCAAACGGGCCTCATCCGGCAACTTCAGCCGCTGCCGCCAATGGTGATACGCCACCGACTCTCGAAAACCGGTTATTGGTCCGATAGTTTCGTCAACCCCGTTATAAACTACCGTGATAATTGAGGGCGGCACGTCAAAATGCTCTCTGATTGTCCTGGCTGTATATTGTGAGACAGCGATAAGCTGCTCCGCGCGATCAATACCGCTGTATAAATACCGATTCAGCAGCGCCGCCGCTTTCTGCTGTGGATCCAGAAATTCAATAATGTCGTGTACTGTCACGACTGCCGGACGCCGATGCCGCGCTAAAAAACTCAAAGTCTGGTTCGTCAAATCATACACATCCGCTTTCGCCGGAATGTGCCGCCCCAGCCGGATCCAGTTCACGCTCTTGCTGCCGAATGCTCCCGGCCACGGCTGGACCCGCGCCTGCACCTCATCGTTTCGCCGTAGATCGCCGGCCGCACCATTAATCATCCATTCCTGTAAAACAACATCTTCTGCTCTGTGCAGCCACCGTGCAATCGCCGACGCCCGCCGGCCCATTCCGCTCGTAGAAGTACTATTATATATATATGTAATATCCATAAGTGATGCCTAAAAACAACTTAATCAAATTAAGTTCAATGGGTGCTATAATACTTTGATTGAGCAAGGCATCAGGCATAGCCGGGTTTAAGTACATATATTGTGAGTGGGAAAAAGCTGTAGTTTTGATTATAGGGGCGGGGGATGAATTAGATTGTATTGAAATATAACGTACAGCCGAACAACCAGTCCCGATAAATCGCTGCGCCGCAATTACCTTTAAACAATGTAGCGTACCTCCTGTCGCTCTATGTGCCGAGGTTGGTCCTTAATAAAAACTATGATCAATTCCGTCTCCACTACTAGGCCACCAATCTTTTCTAAAGTGATATCATGATTCCCGTCCATCCTCAGTATAGCGGTGGTATATTCCAACCACGTAATAATTTTAAATCAACTTTTTATTTCAACGCGTCAATGTATTGGTGTATAAGCGCATTAAAATCTTACCCCGCCTCACAAAAACGATCGTCCATAGTCTTATCTGAATTCTTCTCCCGATCGCGAAGTGTTACATCCGTGCGAACAACCGATTGCCGAGCCACACAGTCTGCATGCCGCGCCAACTTTACTTCCGCATCCCGCTTCAAAAGCTCCATAATAGTATTCTAACGGGCCGCGCGGCGGTATACAACAAGCGTTTGTTCTGCTACCTGCTGCCACGAAAACTGCTGCGCCCGGACCAAACCAGCCCGCCGCATCGCCGCTCGTTTTGCCTCATCAGCCAATACCTCCTCCATCGCCGCTGTCAGCCGCTGCTCAAAATCCGTATCAGCTGTCCGCTCCCGCAATGGCGCAGTAAAGGGCACAACGACTCCCGCCTCGCCAACCACCTCTGGCAACGGGCCGCCATCGCTTACAATAACCGGCGTGCCGCACGCCATTGCCTCCTGCGGCGGAAATCCCCATCCTTCATATATAGACGGCCACACGAACAGGTCTGCATTGGCGTAGAGCGCTGCCAGCTCACCTTCCGGAACGTACGGCAGTCGCGTTACCCGCTCGCTCACACCGCTTGTCCGTATCGCCGCCGCTACCGTCGTATCATTATATACCGGCCCCGCAATCACCAGCCTATGCGGCACGCTCCCGGCGATATGTGCGTAAGCCCGCACTAGAATTGGAACATTTTTACGCACATCAATCCGACCGACATAAAGCACGTAAGGATCCCCACCGCTCATCTTCCGCACAAAGTCAGTCGCCGTTTGCGGTTGGAACCTCTTCGTGTCAACCGCGAGCGGTGTGACAGTGATTTTCGCTTCCGCTACTTGCAAATGCTCAGCAATATCCCGTCGGCTTGCTTCTGAAATGGTCACTATATGGTCGCTCTCCTGCGCCGCCTGCCGCAAAGCACGCGGCCAATACCAGCGCCGCGAAAGCCTCTGCGACTCCGGAAACAGCAGCGGAATGACATCGTATATAGTCACCACCGTCGGAGCGATTTTCCGGCGGGGTATAGCCGATTTGGTAAAATGCACCACATCCGGCGCCAGGCTCGCCATTCGCTGCGGCAGTGTCACGTTCATCCACCAGGATAGCAGCGCCTCATGTGCCGGGCCTTCCCGCAATACCTCAAAGGTATCCTGCCCCGGAAGCTCTGCCAGATGCCGGACTAATTCTTCCGCATATCTCCGTACGCCTCCCCCCGACGCTGCCAAGGCCCGAGCCTCAATAGCAACTTTCATAACTGCCGCCCAAGAGTACAGTGCCGCTCCCGAGCGAGCGCACCAAGCGGGAAAGGTTCAGAAATGCCGCGGCCATCACCCTCAACGGCAGCAACACAGAGAACGGATATAAAAAATGTTAAATGTCCAGAATTCATTTCAACGCTTGCCATGTCTAGCCGCCTCTTGCAGCACCTGCTCAAACACCCGCACAGTACGTGTCCAATAATAATTCCTGACACGCCGCATGTTTTCCTGACCCATCCGCTCACGCAAATCCGCATCCGCCATCAGACGCCGCGCCGCCGCCGCCAGTGCCGCAGCATCGTGCGGCGGCACCAGTAACGCATTGACCTCATGAGTCAGAAAATCAGCCTGGCCGCCCTCACCCGCGGTAGTAATCGGCAACCCGGCCTGCATTGCTTCTAAAAATACTAATCCGAAACCTTCGTGCTCCGCACCGGAGATATATGCATCAGCCGCGCACAACACCTGCTGTTTACGCCCCTCAGACAGATACCCTAAAAAATACACTCGGTCAGCAACGCCGGCAGCTGCCGCCTTCTGTTTGAGTTGTTCCGCGAGCGGTCCTGTCCCGATAATTACCAAGTGGGCACCGGAAATCTCACGCAACACCGACAAAAGCAGGTCGCAACGCTTACGCGGAATGAGCCGGCCGATGGTTACAAAGAGAAAAGCACCTGCCGGTAACCCAAGTTGGCTGCGATCCGTCGGTTGGCAAGTAAATGGAAAAATGCCTAAATGAGTCACAGTAATCGGCTCCCGCACACCCAATAGATCTCTGGCGCGCCGCGCCGTATCCGCGGAGATTGCCGTACGCGCTGCAGCCGCTCCAGCTAAACGCCGAATCAACCACCGCAAACTCGCATGACGGTGCGGAGAGGTGCCCTTAGTCGGGTCATACACATCTCCGCCAATAAAACTCAACACAAACGGCACCCGATACAACACTGCCAACACCGCAGCCGGTACACCCGAAGGTACCGCAAACTGAGCATTGAGAACATCAAACTGCTCCCGTCGGCACAACTGCCGCCCCCGCCGCAGAGCCGTCGGCACAAAGGAAATCAGCGACCGCAAACTGGCTGTCGGCTTGTCCCGCCGCCCCCACACTGGCACCCGGTGCACCGCCACCCCGGCCTCTACATTATCAGCCGGTAAATCGGCATAACCGCTTGTTATTACATGCACGGTATGCCGCTGTGCTAACAATTCCGCTATGTGAGCCGTAGCCACTGCCCCGCCGCCGCCTAACGGCGGGTACTCAAAATTGATAATCAAAATCCGCATCAGGTCTCCGGTTTAACCGCTTCCATGTGCGGGCTTTGCAGCACACTCACCCCGTCCCCGCTGTGACGAAATACTAATTCTGTGACGCCGGGGGGTAACTGTAAAGTAATAGTCCGCATATCTGTGGCCGCCGTCTCCTGCAATGCGATGGGAGCGGTCACCTCCAGCTTGCCGGCGTCCGCTGCTGCCGCCTGCCACTGCAACGTAACCGGCAATACGTCAGCGCGGATATTATATAATCTCAAACGGGCTTCAACGGACACTTCGGCAAAAACGCTATTACGGGCCGGGTCATAGCCCACATGCTCCCAACCGGCATCCCGCGTCGCAAAAACGCCGTCCCCCGAAGGCAAAGGGTCGAGTTCGTACACTAACACATCATCAATGACGACCGGCGCTACCCCAAGGGTGCCTTCAAAGAAAGTTGTCACCGCCTGCATCTGCACTGTTGAAAGGGAGTCAACATGCACCAACACAGTCCGAACATCTAGGTATCTTGCCACATCAGCAAATGTCTCCGCCGCATCTTGCTCAAAAAACTCTTCCCGCTCCTCAAGTAAGTGGGTTGTCCGCATATATAACAACTGTCGCAGGACTGGCAGGCTGCGGGCTTCAGCGACAGCAGCCGGCCCGTCTGCGCGCTCCAAAGCAAAATTACCCACAACTTCCTTACCATGGCGCAACGATCCGTACAGCGCCCGCGAGGCTGCATCATAATTTGTTGCCGCGGGCAGCTCTATCAACCGTGCGCCTGGCCGCTGGCTGACTAATGAATAGGCTGCAGGCAGTGATGCTGACTGCGTGGGCACCGGAAAAAAAAGAAATTCAAGCAGCAATACCCCGGATAAAATGACGATATTCATCGCCCGCCGCACCTGCGCTGCCGCCGCCAACCCAAACAAGATGCTCATTGCTGCTCCGACCATAACGCCGGCCCGGCCAACTGTCCGGATTGAACTGAACACCGGCCAGTGAGCAACAATCGCGTATGGCATCGTCATGGGAAAAATGCGGCCGACAATATGCAAACGCGGCCCCAGGCTAATGATAAAAAACACGGCTGCCACAGCCAACCACCATCGCCGCTGCGACTGCGGTACTCGATCCCGAAAAAAAAGAACAAATAGCAGCGGCAATAAGCCCAGGTACTGTGTTGTTTCGGCGATATTACCCGTAAAGAACTGATGAAAAAGCAGTGTAGATAAAACTCCAGCCAATGGATGGAAAGGTGCCGGAACTACAAAGGAGAAGAGATCAGTAGAAAACCGAACCAGCTGGGCATCGCCCAACACTAACGGCGATGCCGGCTGTGCAGCAAGACGTACTGTCGGCCAGTACGGTATAGCGCCCGCGCCAATGACCAACACGGCTGCGACCGCTGCTGGCATGAACAGCTGCCGCCCAAGCTGTTGAAGTGAGCGCCGATAATACATCACAGAAAGCAGGGCAAAGATAGCGAACCACAGCGCATAGTGATGTTCAGACCATGCCTGCAGCACAAATAGCAGACCTACCAGAACAGCCTTCCACACCCGCGGTCGGACAATGCATGACAAAAACGCCCATAGCAAAAAAGGCAGCCACTGGATTTGTAGCGCGCCAAAGTGACCAAAGGAATGGGCCACATGGTAGGGCAGAAACATGTACATAAGCCCAGCTAAAAAAGGCGAACCCTCACGCACAACCACCGATTGTACCGTCTTCAACTCTTCGTAGTGGATTCCATATTCGCGGATCAACCACTTCACCAACAAGTACATACCTAACCCTGCCAGCACGTATGAAAGCAGCCACACAACATTATAAGCCAATGGTTCACCCAGCAGCAGATGCAGCGGCATCCACGGCCATACTGACAAATTCACTAATCGCGGCTCACCGCCACCCAAGAATTCCCGCGCCGCCCAAGCGGCACCAGTAAAGGCTTCGTCCGAATGGGACAGAAGCGCCGCTTTTGACTCAAAGCGCCACAGCGTCTGCCACGGATCTCCGCCTTGGCCCGCAAGGCGAACATTCAGCCCGGCAACAACCGGCCAGCTCATCAATACCGTCAAGACGGCATATATGCCAAAAACGCAAAGCGTAACTTTAAAAACAGTTTTTTTCATGCGCGATAATTACACCCAAAGTACCACAGTAAAGCACGGCTAAGCCATGCCGTCAAAGTCGGACTGTACGCACCGCTGCCAACAAGTACACTGTAATACATATGGGGGTAATGACTAACCGTGTATCCGACCGCATCTGGATAATTATTCCCGCATACAACGAATCATCAGTGATCGGTCAGGTAATTACTTCAGCCCACCGTCACGGCTTTATCGACATTATAGTTGTGGACGACGGCTCTCACGATCCAACCGCTGCCGCAGCAGCAACAGCCGGCGCCATGGTGCTTTCCCATCGGATTAACCGCGGCAAAGGGGCTGCTACCAAAACCGGCATTGAGGCTGCTAAACTATTAGGCGCAGACATTATCGTTACAATGGACGGAGATGGGCAGCACGACCCGGCTGACATCAGCCGCCTTGTCGCTCCCATTGCCGCCGGCAGAGCTGACGTTGCTTTGGGAACCCGTTCACTCACAACGCCTCACATGCCGCGCCATAAAGTGATCAGTAACCGGATTGCCAACATGGTTGCATGGTCATTTGCCGGCCTGTGGGTTGCCGACAGTCAATCCGGATTCCGGGCTTATTCCCGGCAGGCTGCTGATACATTGAACACGCGGGCCGACCGATACAATTATGAAACTGAAATTATCCGCCAAATCCGCGAATACCGCCTGCGTTTCACCGAAGTGCCAATCAGCGTGAAATACACCGCCTACTCTATGTCCAAATCAACCCGACAAACATTCGGTATGGGGCTGCGCACAGTCTACAAAATGATTTGGAATACGCTCTCATTCTAGACCCATCTCAGCTATGTCCATCAACGACCTACAATTCTACCAAATCGCCGTCACCGCCATTTCGTTGGTTATGATCTATTTCGGTTTAGAAAAGTTCTTGCGGCATGAGGCGGGACAATCGGTTCTAAAATTAGCCGTCCGCATGATTGTCTGGGGCGGCATGGCGGCCGTCGCACTCTTTCCGGATATTACCGATACGATCGCCGCATTCATCGGCATTGAAGGAAACATTAATGCCGTCGTTATGCTCGGTTTTCTGCTGATTTTCCTCATTATTTTCAAAATTCTCTCGGTAGTGGAACGAATTGAACAGGAGATTTCAGCCTTGACCCGCGCCGACGCACTCGAGAAACTCAAGAAATGACCCCGCTGACGGCAGTTGCCAGTCCGCTGCACTTACTTGCCATCTGCCCCTACTACCCGCCCCACACCGGTGGCTTGGAACGCTATGCCGAAGAGCTGCACGAACACTTATCCCGTCGCGGCCACCGCATCACCGTCCTGACAACTGACATTCCGCCCGCCGCCGCTCCGCCGGTTACAACGCCGCCAGCTGTCACCGTTCATCGCCTGCCTGCCCGCGAGCTGATTTACAATTATCCCTGGCCCCGTCTTACGCCAAGCTCTCGGCGCATATTTCGCGCCGTTTTGACCGCCCGTTATGATGCCGTCATGTCTACCACCCGGTTTTTTGTCACCTCACCTGCCGCCGGCATGCTTGCCCGAAAACGCCGCATACCCTGGCTGCACATTGAACATGGCAGCGATTATGTAACTTCCAGCAATCCCGCCATCCGACTCGCTGCCCGAGTGTATGATGAAACGGTCGGCCGTCAGGTACTCCGGCATGCCGGTGCTATCATTGCTCCGTCACAGTCCGCCGCAGATTTTGTCCGCCGCCTTACTGGCCGCACGGTACCCATTGTCTATCGTGGCCTGCCGCTCGACTGGCTGGAAACAATCACACCTGCGCCGCGACCCACTCCGCCCGGCATCTGCCACCTAGTCTATGCCGGCCGTTTTATAACCGGCAAAGGGTTACCCGATTTGCTGCAGGCCGTCAGCCGGTTGCCGAGCCAATCGCTGCATCTCACTTTAGCCGGCAGCGGCAACCAGGAAGCCTCACTGAAAAGACGTGTTACTGACTTAAACCTGGAGAAATCAGTCACCTTTACCGGCAGCCTGTCGCCCGCCGCCAGCATCGCACTAGTCAAAAGTGCGGATATTGTAGTCAATCCAAGTTATAATGAGGGGCTGCCCACCCTTGTTTTGGAGGCAGCAGCCTGCGGACGCGCCGTTATTGCCACCGCGGTCGGCGGTACGCCGGAAATCGTTACCGACGGCAGTTCAGCTGTCCTGGTCCCCGCCGGCAACATTAATCAGCTATCGGCGGCAATAGCTGCTCTGACAGAGGATCCCGCCCGTCGCCGGCGGCTTGGGGAAACCGCCGCTGATTTTGTCCGCCGCAAATTCAATTGGGACAGTGCCGCCGCTGAGTACGAGCAAATTCTATGGCAACTAATGAAAACCAGTCATGCCGCGTAATCTCTGGGTAACCACCTACTGGGCCTATGGTCTCGTGGCCGCCAGCTTTCAGCTCACCGACACTCCGCTGGCGCCCTTCGTAACACCAATCCGCACTGCGGCCGCTGCCGCAGTGATGGTATACCTAAGCGGCGCGCACATCATTGCTGTCATCGAAAAGAAGCGACAGCAGACATTTGAACCATGGACATTCACTGCTCTCGCGCTGCTGTACAGCCTCTTCATCCCTCCGCTCATTCTCTTTGGTCTTTATATTCAACTCTCATATATTTCTCCGGCCCTCGCACTGTGGGCGTATGGTTTATGGCCGCTAGTACACGCCGCTGTCCGGCTGCCCCAACTGCCGCCATCCCGGCGGCGTCGCGGCACCGTTCTTGCTCATCCAGCCGTATGGGCTGCAGTGCTTATTATTATCATCCACGGCATCACCACTACGCGCTTTTCCTTTATCCCCGCACCAGACACCTATAGCTGGTTAATCAAATATGAAAACACTATCCCGAAGGGTCAATTGCCAACAGAGTCCGTAGTCCACCGCCAAGCTTACGCTGCATTCATTGCAGCGGCATATTATTTCACCGCGCTGCCGCTGTACACTTTACTGAAGTATGTATTGCCCTATCTAGCTGTAACCGTTGTAGTGCCGCTGTGGCTGTTAGCCCGCCAGGTACCGGGAAAAGCCCTGCAGCTGGTTATCCTGCTGGTCCCAATTGCCATGCCTGCCTTAATTACCGAGTTCGACATCTCCCGTCAGCAAACATTTGTCTTGCTATTTCTGTTATTTGCTGTCGGGATAACGAGCGAAACGGTGCGGACAAAAAAAAGTCTGCCGGCGATTCTTTTAGCTATGCCGGCTGCCGCCGGGTATTTTATCCATCCCGTCTTTCGGTTCTTTTACATCATCACCATAGCCGGACTGTCTCTTGTTGGTTGGCGCCGTGCCCCGGCTGCTATGCGTACATCCGCTGCCGCCGCCGTATTGTTACTGCTATTCGTACCGCATCTCCGACCGACAGCAGTAAATCAAATGTATGAACAGGGCCGCGCCGCAACCGTCAATGTACTGCGCGGCCGATGGAACTTGCGCTTTCCTGCGCATTACACCAACAGCGACGGTTACGAAATGAGCTGGCCTGGCGCTGCCGGAATAGCCAAGTACTACGCCTATTACGCCAGCCCGCTCATGTTGGTACTCCTTGGCGGCGGCGCAATATTCCTCATCCGCCGTCCGGCGCTCTGCCGCGCTGAAGGCCGCCTGTATTATACCGCCGCTATGGCGCCACTGGCCGCGGCGGCAGCGGTGTTCTTGGGCATTGCCGAGTTTGCGCCGCGCTTCGGCAACATTGCTTACTTACCCGAACGCGCCTGGCCGTTTTTCAGCATTGTCGCCCTTCCGTTTTCTATACCGCTGCTCCGCCGTCTCCGGTATCCGGAGCGGGTCGGCCGCATCCTGCTGGTAGCAGTCGTTTTGGGCACCGCAGGTGGTATCTATGTCACCGCACTGACCGCTCACACCATACCGGAGTATGAATTGCGTGCTGCAGCCTGGATGAGGGAATCCCTTCCGGATAATGCCGAAGTATTCTCAAGCTCCTCACGCAACGTAATCCGATATCACGCCCGCAAGGAGTACGTCGGGCTACCGGTCGAATTATATTCGGAAGCACATCCGGAACCTATCCTGGAGCGGTTGGCCATCAATCGCGGCCTCAGCCGTCCGGCTGGCCCGGCCGTCCAGAAAATGGCTGATTACTGGGGAAATATCAGCGCTGCCGCCCGCCGGCAGCAGGATGCAGCATTGACACAATTAGCCAACGGGGAGACTACCGCGTCATACCTCCAAACAATAATCACGAGCACGAATGGAATCCGGGAGAACTTGACAACTATTGAAGAAAACCAACAGGAAGCGCTCCGCGTCACCCAACGTACTATTGCTCTGCCGGCATCTCCGCCAACGTACATTTATTACGCCGCCACCGACCCGGCAAACCCGTATATAACCCGCCCGTATGCAGCCAGCTTTACTGGCAGCCGGCAAGAAACTAAATTCCCGGCGCTGGATGGAACACCTGAATATTTTCAGCTTGTCTATGCTGATGGGCTGCGAGTCCGGATATGGCGCGTACGTAACACCCAACCGGCCCAGCCATGATCTACCTCCTCTCCCCCCGCAGCGGCGGACCCTACAAGCAACTTGCGTTGGTTGCCCGCAAACTTAATGAATACCAAGTACCGGCAACACACTGTTTTCGTTTCAAGGACTGGGTAAAGCTTCACTTCAACCGCCGTGACACAATCGTATCCGTCATTCCGTTCCTATTTGCTGCCAACAAGAAAAACTTCATTATGAACATTCGGGGAAACTATCGGCGTGAGCGGCGGCTGTCAAATCCTCTCTCCTATTTATATGACTACAACCTCAGGTTAGCGCATAAAATAATCGTTCCGTCGCACTACCTCAAAAAGGAGTTGCACCTGCCGCAAGCCACAGTCATTCCGACTTCAACTGACGTCCGCCCGGCCGCGCCGCTGGCGGCATCAATCGGCATCCCTGTCCAGCTTGCCACAATCACCAATTTTGATTTCCGTCCCAAAGCGCAGGGGATCAGTAAACTCATTAATATCGTCAACCAGCTCGAAACCAAGCATCCGCTTACAGTGAACATCTACGGCGGCGGGCAATATCTTACGCACGCACGGCGGCAGTTTGAATTGCATAATTACAAAAAATTTCCGGTGATCTTCCACGGCAAATTCACCGACGCAGCTCGAGTACTGTCGGGCAACGATATATTCATCTATTGGTCGACTTTCGATAACATGCCGAATGTCTTAATCGAAGCCACCGCTGCCGGTTTGCCGGTGGTTGTGAACCGTTATGCCGCCTATGCGGAAATCGTTGGCGAAGACAATTTGTTAGCAAACACTGAAACAGAATTTGCAGATTTGCTGCTCAAACTGATCGAGGACCCTCAGCGGCGAGCGGCCATCAGCCAAAAAAACCGGCAGCGTGCCTCGCTCTTTGATATCAATAAAAATATCCGGCAATGGATTGCCGCCATTGACTCATGAAAAACACATTATCCTTCAAACCGAAGGTTTCCATTCTGCTCCCCGTCTACAACGGCGAGTCCACGTTCGATGCAGCGCTAGCAAGCATAGCCGCTCAAACATATCAGAATTTTGAAGTCATCTGCATAGACGACGGATCCACCGACACAACGCCGGCCCTGCTACAGCGCTGGCAACAGCAATTGCCCATAAAAATCTTAACACATAGCCATAATTGGGGGCTGACCAGATCATTAAATCAAGCTATTGCCGCCGCGCGCGGCGAACTGATCGCCCGCATAGATGCTGATGACATCTGGCTACCGGATAAGCTGCAGCGCCAGGTTGACCTGCTAGATAACGATCCGGCATTAGGTATTGTCGGCTGTTGGTATAAAAATCAGACTGATGAAGGAGTCATTGCCTTTGCCCTTCCTGAAACTGATCAAGAAATCAAACGACGCATATTCCGGCAAAACCCGCTTGGACACAGCTGCATTGTCATGCGCACTGTCCTGGTGAAACAGCACGGCGGCTATGATGAATCCGTCCGTTACGGACAAGACCATGAGTTGTGGTTGCGGCTTCTGCCGCACACAGAGTTCTATAACATTCCAGCTTACTTATGCCTCCGCCGTGTCGGCGGCCTCTCCGACCGCCGCGTCCGCGCACAGATGCTGCAAGGCATCCGCACCCGCCTTCACTATCTACACCGCTATCACGCTCCACTGCGTGAATATCCTTTTCTCTTAGAACCCATGCTCGTTGCCGCCGCCCCCGCTCCCGTCCGCCGCCATTGGCGCCGACGTCAGACTATGCGCGGTATTCCCTCCGGACAAAGGGGGACAAGAGAGATGGTAAGTATCACCGCAAACTCTAAAAAAAACAGCACGCACCGATTGCAAATCGCCTGCATCAATGACCGATTCCTACCCAGCATTCGAGCCGAACAGGTCGCTCGTCTCAGAATGGCCGCCGGCTTTGTTGCGAGCGGGGCAGCCGTAGATTTCTGGTATCACAGCCGTCCGCGCCGACCAAGGCCCTTGCCCGTCGGGCCGGACATGAACATTCATCCCATCAGCGCTCCATATCTCCCCGGCACATCTACACTCATTCGCACCGTCAACCGCCTCCTTTTTGTGACCAGCTCGCTGCGCCTGGCAACCAAAGTGCCGCAACGGTACGACTTGTTCTATTTGCGTTGCGGCGCCCTGCACGGTCTCCTGTTTGCGGCCCGCAGCTATTGGGACACAACGCCGCTGGTTCTTGAAATCCATAATCTTGCCTTCGGTTCCAGCCCATGTATCGACCGGCTGTATCGATTCATCTTCAGCCGCTGCCGGCAAGTCGTCTGCATAACTGCCGCTACTCGAAATAATTGGCAAGCAAATGGTGTTCCGCCACAAAAAATTATTCTGCTCCCCAGCGCACCGGCATTGGACTCATGCTCGCTCCGGCCTGACCGTGCCCGCCGCCGTTTGAGCCTGCCTGACGGCCCGCTCGCCGTCTACAGCGGCACCTTGCATTCAGATCGCAATATCGCCGAAATTATTGCTGCTGCCGCCCGCAATCGGCAAATCAACATAGTGCTCGTAGGCGGCCGAGCCGACGATGAAGCGCAATGGCAGCGCCACATACGGCAGCGCTATGGAGCGCTGCCGAATATCCGCTTCATTGGTTACCAGCCAGCCGCCCTCATACCGCTCTACCTGCAGGCCGCCGATGCCGTGTTAGTCACCTACTCGCACTCTTGCACAACTGCCGCTACCATGAGTCCCATGAAATTTGCTGAAGCACTCGCCGCCGGCAAGCCAATCGTCGCCGCCGATCTGCCGCGCATCCGGGAAATGGCCGGAAATAATCATCCCATAACCTGGTACGAGCCGGACAACAGCCGCAGCTTGTCGTCCGCAATCAGCGCCGCTGTGCGATCCCGCACCAATCAGCATGTTCCGGCTACACTGCTCACGTGGCAACGCCGCGCGCATACCCTCATTGTCAGCTCCGTATGACCATGACAAGGCCAAAAGTTATTCTCCACCTGATCACCGGCCTGGAAGTTGGGGGAGCTGAAAGTATGCTATTGAAAATATTGCCGCGAGCCTGCGAGGGCATTGAGCACCACGTCTGCTCGATCATCGGCATCGGCCCGATTGGCGACAAGCTCGCCGCCAAAGGCATACGCGTCCATCATCTAGATTTACAGCACCCGATTGATCTCGGCGTTACGTCCCGCCTACGGCAACAAATAAAAGCAGTACAGCCGGATGTGTTGATTACGTACTTGCCGCATGCTGACCTGCTAGGACGAATTGTCGGCCGGGCAATGCACGTCCCAAAAATCATCACCTCTATCCGTGTGAAGATCACCCGCTCAAAATATCTTCCTTTTTTTATCCTGGACGGTCTCACTTCCCCACTTGTGCACCATTATCATTTTAATTCCGTCGCCACAGCCGATCTGCACCGCCGGTATCTTGGAATCCCGCGGCGCAAGACTACCGTCATCCCGAACGGTATTGAGCTGGAGCAATTTAATAACCTCCCTGACCAACAAGAAGCCCGCCGCGTCCTGCAGCTTCCGGCAGACAAGATTCTGGTCTGCTGTGTTGCCCGTCTGCGCAGACAGAAAGGCCACCGGTATCTCATCCAAGCGTTTCGTCATGTCACGCATCAATATCCGGACGCCATGCTAGTGCTTGTCGGCGACGGCGAAGAGAAGCAATCAATTTTGGCTGAAATTGATCGGCAGGAAATCAATAAAAACGTGATTATGCTGGGCAATCGCCACGACGTACCACATATTCTTGCGGCGGTTGATATTTTCGTGTTAACCACCCTCTTTGAAGGCATGAGCAACAGTATCATGGAAGCCATGGCTGCAGGGCTTCCCATCGTCACAACAGATATCCCTGAAAATCGGGAGTTAATCACTAATGGCCGCACCGGCTTGCTCCATCCACCCCGTGACCCGTTGCGCGCCGCCGACGCACTGCTGGAGCTGATCACAAACAAAGCCCACCGGGAAATGCTCGGCCGGGCCGCACAAGAAGACATACGCGCCCGCTTCAACATAGAAAAAATTGCGCAACGTTACCAAACATTTTATGAGCAGTTATGACAATTGATCGCGCCGGTTCGGTATGTGCGTCCGCTCGGTATGACGGAACAACAATATCTGTTGACAACAAGCTCCATGCGTCCTATCCGCATGGTGTCAACAAACCAGCCGAGTATAGTTGGTTTTACCTGTTACGGCTCCGCGGAAAGCCTGGTGAGAAAATTAGGGTACGGGCCAACGTGCCTGTCGCTTTCACGCCAACGCGCAATAACAGCCTCGTGTTCTGCTCGACCGACGGCTGGCGCTGGCGGCAACATCCAGGTCCCGTACATACCGATGCCAGCGGCCTGGCCCAGCAGTACACGTTCACCTTCCCTCACACAAACCCGCTGCTGCTCGCCAATACTATGTTTTTCGACTATCAGGCCGCTGTCCGGCACCTTATCGACTATGCCAGACAGCACGACGATCGCTGCCGGCTCATCACTATTGGCGAGTCGCTCCACGCCCATCCCCTATACCTGCTCCAATTCCCTGCTGCCGGACGGGTGCGCGGACGTATTCTTTTGACCACTGGATGTCATCCGGCAGAACCTGATCTGCTCGCCTCCATGGACATTCTAGAGTACCTTGCCTCGCCGCAGTCAGCGGCGCTGCGGCGGCACTACCACATTGACGTCATGCCCATGCAGAATCCTGACGGCTACGCCGAAAAGAGCTGTCTGACCGCTAATGGCATCAATCTTTACTGGAATTTTCGCAAAGATGACCGGCAGGACTGCCCGGAAGCATATTTCCTTTGGCAATACCTCCTGCAGCACCCGCCGCTGCTCTACCTGGACTTTCACGCCTATGTTCATCAATACCATCGCCACCCGCAGCCGTACCTGCAACCCCTCACTGAATACCGCAGCCGTACCGTCAAACAGCTGGTTCGAACGCTCGACCGGCAGCTGGTAAAGCTCTCGCAAGGAAATTTTCATTACGGAAGCCTCACCGCTTGGCCGGACGCCCTTTCCACGCAACTCACCCGACGCTTCAACACCATTGCCTACACTAAGTATCACCTTAATCTCCATGAAGGCGTGCCCCGCTCTCGGCAGCGAGCACGAGATATCTTCCGCACATTGACCGCCTCTCTGCTCGACGGTCGCATTACCGCAGCCAAAGTATTAGTCCCGCCCGCCGGAACCGTCCTTCCGGATAAAACAGACACCCCCGCCGCCCGCCGGCGCTATCAGGCACAACACCTTTATCGCACGAGTGTAAGCCTCAGCCGAGCCTACGCCCGCTATTACTGGCACAAATATGCACCCATGCTAACGTTCTTTCCATGACCATCCTGGTTACTGGTGCCTCAGGATTACTAGGTGCTGCGCTACAACGTAGCGCTCCGGCGACAGCCCGCCTCCTGCTGACTGCGCACCCTGATGACTGCACCCAGCCGCACATGCTGCCGCTGGACATTACCGATGCCCGGGCCGCCCGCACACTGGTCGAGCGTATGCAGCCTACCGTCATCATCCATGCCGCCGCGGCAAGCAGCGTTGACTGGTGTGAAGAGCATCCCGATAAAGCCCGGGCAATTAACACCGATGCCGCCATACACTTTTCCCGCCTCGCCCAAGCTTCCGGCGCACGCTTTATCTTCATCTCCTCAAACGCTGTGTATGGCAGCGGTGCCCGCCACCGCGAAGACGAGCCGACTGCGCCGGTGAACGAATACGGCCGCACTAAAGCGGATGCGGAAACAAACATCCAAGCTATCAATCCATCAGGAATCATTATCCGGCCCAATCTCATGTTCGGGTTTCCGCCGCCCGGCGGCCGGGACAACCAAGTCTCAAGGGTACTGAACGCGCTTTCCGCTCACCAAACAATTAATGTAGTGAACGACACCTATTTTAGCCCTATTGCCTCCGATATCGTCGCGCTGATGATATGGCAGCTCATTCCGCAGCAATTGACCGGCATCATTAACATCGGCAGTGCCGAAAGGATGACACTCTACGAACTCTCCCGGCTGACAGCCCGCGTCTTTGGGTTGGATGAAAAACTCCTGGAGCCGATATCCCATCGCAACACAAGCGCTCCTGCCCCGAGGGCTATCGATACTTCGTATGATATCAGCCGGCTGCAATCGCTCGTCGGCACCATACCCTCAATTAACGGACAGTTAGCACTTTTAGAGCGGCAGCTGTCGGACGTGGGCGCATGATAAAAGTTCACGTGCTTGATCTGCCGCCGCGGCATCCACTGCTGCCGGTCCCCGCCGACTGGTATCCGGCATATGTGAACCGCCGCCAGCTTGCCGCTCACGGACTCGCCATCAAGTATTTCACCAAACTGTCCCCTCGTTTCTACAAAGGAGATATTGCCTTTCTTTCTTCACGATATTTCGCACTGCAGCAGCGGAATGAAGCCGCTCATCTTCGGCAGCTGCAGCTAATTGCCGCTATCCGCAAACGTATCGGCACCGCCATCTGGTTCGACTTCCGAGATAGCACCGGCAACACGCAGTTTGAAGTCCTGCCGTACGTCGACCGGTACCTTAAAAAGCAGCTGCTCGCCGACCGCACGCTTTACCAAAGAACATACTACGGTAATCGTATTTATACCGACTTCATTCACCGTACATTCGGCATCGATGATGATTACCAGGAGCATTGCCAGCCGCTCAATCCCAGGCAGTCCCACAAGCTTGGTATCTCTTGGAATCCCGGCCTGCTCGACTTTCGCGGCGGTACAAAGATCCGTCTTGCCTGGCACCGCGCCTCCGATAGTGCCATGACCGGCTGGCACAAAGG
>Ga0210057_1003159_pt1 | contig 22871 bp, 25 predicted proteins | sample CryGeyCG2114_010_2_FD_183968 | JGI IMG/M metagenome (GOLD analysis project Ga0210057, IMG submission 183968) | Groundwater microbial communities from aquifer - Crystal Geyser CG10_big_fil_rev_8/21/14_0.10 (SPAdes) (version 2) | ecosystem: Environmental > Aquatic > Deep subsurface > Groundwater ...
TCTTGTCTTCTTTGAATGAGAAGTTTTATTCTTCCCTATTCCTGTTTTTCTTTTTGCCATATGCTTATATTACTTTTTATTTAAATATTTTTCAATAATTTCTATGTCTTTAACGTCCTTTTCTCTACCGCTCCCCGCCTCAATGCATGCGCCTGCATCACCCCGCTGCCGAATACAGCATATTGCCCTTTTGGCAAATTTAGTTCTTTTAATTTTCCAAACAAATTCATATTTTAAAAATTTTATTAGGCTGTTTGCCGCCCTTTATCAATTTCACGGAGGTTTCCGAAACATCAAAATAAACCGCCAGCGCGTTTCTTGCCGCTTTGTTGGCCATTCCCCTTTCCGCTTTCTCTTTCACTCTGACTTCAAAACTGTCCTCTCCCCTAGCCACAACCTCTCTTTTTTTAGCTCCGGCAAAAACTTTTACTTTCACTAACATAAATATTTTCTGTTTCTAATTTTATCCGGTAAAAAACTTTCCGAGAATATATCCAAACATATTTCATCACCGCCGATAAAATCCGGGATACCCTCTGTTTTAACATCCGAATTACAACATTCTGACTTTCTTTCTTCCATCCTCTTGCCCCCTATTTTCAATTTTTTTACTCCTCTTTCGGCCTCATTGTCGGAAAAAGAATAACCTCTTTTATATTGTGCGCATCAGTCAAAAACATCACCAGCCTGTCTACGCCCATACCCACACCCACGGCCGGCGGCATGCCGTATTCCATTGCGTCCACGAAGTCTTTATCATATTCCGCGGCCTCTTTATCTCCCTTCTGCCGCAAGTCCTGATGTTTTTCAAAACGCGCCTTCTGCTCCAGCGGGTCATTCAACTCAGAATAGCCGTTTACCATCTCCAAACCGCCCATAATCAACTGGAATCTCTCCACCAAATTCGGATTGTCTTTTTTCTTTTTGGCTAGAGGAGAAAGCTCAACAGGATAATCCACCACAAAAGTCGGCTGAATTATTTTGGCGCGGCAAACCTTTTTGAAAATATTATCCCTAATTTTATCTTCCGAGTCAGCCGAAGCCACCTCAATGCCAAACTGCCCCGCTTTTAATTCCAAATCCTCGCGGCTGACATTTTGCGCGTCATTTATTAGCGCGTGCCTTTTTAACACATCGTAAAAAGAAATGACGCTGAATTTTTTTGAAAAACTAATTGAGTTGCCTTCATATTTAACCACCTGTTTTCCGAAAACTTTCTTCACCAAAACTTTAATCATGCGTTCCACAAAATCTCTCATTTTATCAACATTTTGATATGCCTCGTAAAACTCCAGCATGGTAAATTCGGGGTTGTGCGTCGCATCTATTCCTTCGTTTCTAAACATTCTTCCTATTTCATAAACCTTCGGAAAATCGGCAACAAGCAGGCGTTTTAAATAGAGCTCCGGGGCTATTCTTAAAAACAAATCAATATCCAGAGCGTTATGATGAGTTTTAAACGGCTCGGCCAATGCCCCGCCCGCCAACGGCTGAAGCATCAGTGTTTCCACCTCCGCGAAAGCGCTGCCGTTCAAAAAATTACGGAGCTCCGTAATTATTTTTGAACGTGTCTCAAAAACCGATCGCGCGTCTTTGTTCATAAGCAAGTCCAGATATCTTTTTCTGAAACGTTCTTCAACGTCTAAAAGGCCATGCCATTTTTCCGGAAGCGGCCGTAAACTTTTAGACAGCATTCGCCAAGAAACAACTTTTATGGACTTCTCTTTTTTCTTTGTCTTAAAAAGCGTGCCCTCAAATTCCACAAAATCACCCACATCAACAAGATTTTGAAAATGTACAAACTCCTCATTTCCCAAAATATCTTTCTTTAAACACGCCTGAAGGCCGGAAGTGCCATCGTTAAAATCGCAAAACAGTACACCCCCGTGGCCTCGTACGGCCATCACCCGACCGCACAAAACAAGCGGCTTTCTCCGCCTTGAAAACTTAGTGAAATTATCAACAACCTCCTTAAGCGGCATTTCCAAAGAAACATCCGCCGGAAAAGCAGTGCCAAACTTTTTTTCAGATTCCTGAAGTTTTTTTATACGAATTTCTCTGATTTCCTCAAAAGCCATGATTGATTTACATTATATCAATTACAGTATAGCGCATTTCTCCTTTTGGTGTAAGCACCCCAACCGTATGCCCTTTTTTCTTTCCCAAAAGAGCCGAACCCAAAGGTGATTCGTAAGAAATTTTTCCGGCAAAGGGATCAACATCTCCAGAACCAACGATTTGATATTTTTCTTCAAGGTTGTTCTGGAAACGCTTAAGCAAGACAAAACAACCCACCTCCACATTGCTTCGTTTTTTGCAGGAGTCGGAAACCACCACCGCGTGACTCAACAAATCCACTATCCCCGTTATTCTTTGCTCGTTTCTCAACTGTTCTTCTTTTGCCTCATGATATTCGGCGTTTTCGGAAAGATCACCAAAACTGCTGCTTTCGCTAAGAGATTGGGAAATTTCCTTGCGTTTAACTTTCACAAGGTAATCCAATTCTTTTTCCAATTCCTTTTGCCTTTCCGGACTCAAAAATTCCATAGGATTTTATTATATGTATTTATCCTACGGCGTCAAATAATTTGGTTTGTGGATAGACATCCAGTCTAAAAGTTCGCGGCCGGCATACACGCCCCCTATTAAATTGGACGCCCTGCCCCGCTCTAAAACAATGCTTATGCTGAAACGCGGGTTTTCGTACGGCCAGAACGCGATAAGCCAAGAGTTAACAAAAATTCCGGAGCCAAGTTCCGCCGTGCCGGTTTTTGCGGCTACTTTCACGGGCAAACCCCGCAAACCCTGAGCAGTACCATCCTCCACAGCTCTCCTCATTCCTTCGCGCACAATCTGAAAATAATCAACGGGAATTTCTTTCTCTATCCTCTCTTTTTTGCCTGCCTGTCCGGCAGGCAGGCCTGCCTTGTTTAAAACCAGAACAGGAGAAACCCGGTAACCATTGTTTGCCAAGAGCGCTGTTGCCACGGCCATCTGCAGGGGCGTTACCTGAAAATCACCCTGTCCAACACTGATGTTATATGTATCCCCTATTCTCCACACCGGATCTTCGGAATTATCTTTTTTGTATTGCGGGCTTGGTACCAGACCGCGTTTCTCACCCGCAAGTTGAATATTTGTTTGTTCTCCCAACCCGAACAAACGCATATATTCCCCTATTTTCCCGATGCCCAACCCGTTTACATCTTCATAACCTCCGCCTATGGTGTAAAAATAAACATTTGAAGAAACAGCCAGGGCATGTCTCATATCCACCCAGCCATGCGCTTTCCAGTCGTAAAAAACACTTTTTAAATCAGGAAAATAAGGATTGGGAATTGAAATGCTTCCGGAACTAAAAATTTCCTTAAAAGGGTCAATAATTTTTTCATTAAGAGCGGCCAGCGCCACAAAAGGTTTTATAACGGAACCCGGCGCGTAAAGTCCGGAAACAGCCCTATTCACAAAAGGCTTTCCGGAATCAGCAAAATATTCATCTATTTTTTCTTTCGGCTCCCCGTCTGTTAAAACATGTGAATTATATTCCGGATAACTGACAAGTGAAAGCACTTCTCCGTTGTTCACATCCAAAACAACCGCGGCGCCGCCCTGAAAACCCCTCTCCGCAGAAAGATTTTTTAAAATTTCATACAATTTGTTCTGGACCCCTGCATCAATCGTAAGATAAACGGATTCACCCGATTTTGGTTTTATTTGCGCGCTTTCTGATATAATTTCATTTTTTGAACTGGTTTCTACGAGTTTTATTCCGGCTTCTCCCGCCAAAGCTTCATCATAACTCTTTTCCACACCCGCCTTACCAACAATCTCTTCATACAAAAGCCCGGTATAACCCACTACATGCGCCAAACCCTCCAACCGCAGATAATTTCTGGAATCCGTACCATTCCACGCCAAAACCTCACCATTTCTGTCGTAAATAAGACCGCGCTCCGCCGGAAGCATCACCCTTTGTAAATGATTGTCGTCGGCCCTAAGCGCCAAATCTTCTCCGCGCGCAATCTGTAACTGGCCCGCCCGCAAAAACAAAAGCGCGAACAAAAGTGAAAAAAATATACCCGCCGCAAAGAAAATTTTCTGGCCTATCGGCTTTTCTATCCGGCCCTCCAACTGACACGAATCAAAATTTGGAATATTTTGCGCGTCCAAAAAAATCTCATCCGGGCTGATATTGGCAATAAATTTTTTCTTTTTGTTTGCAAACATATTATCAACCAAATATCACAAAAAATAATCCGAAAACAGCAAGACCCGCGGCAAAAATTACACTTTTTGAAAACACATTTTCTCCCTGAATTAAACGTTTTGCCCATTCCACAGCTAAAAAAGTAATCGCAAAAGATACGGTAAAAAATCCTAAGATGTGTTTGTCAAAAAAAGGGGGGGACAAATACAAAGAATCCAAAAACAAACCGGCCACAAGCCCCTCCCAAAACTTATTAAATACCACGACAAAAAAAACAAAAAGCAACACTGAAACCGGCAGTGGAAATATTACCGAAACGCAGATTAAAAATAAAAAAGAAATTATTCTTTTCTTCATTTTCTTAAATAAACATATCTAATCTCCTGCGCATTGACGGCTAAACGAAGAAAAATTTTCTGAAACGGACTTACTTCGGACTTCTCAATATTCTCCACAATTCCCAAAAGAAGATAATCCGTACCCAAAGTTACAACCTCGTCACCCACCCTCACATCCACATCTTCCGGCAATTCTATTTCAAGATTTTCCCCACCCCGGCCAACGGCAATGGCCGCCATGCTGCCGCCAATAAAAACATTTGTTTCTTCCTTTGGATAAGAAACGAGTTTAACAATACTTGTTTCTGCCGAAGCTTCCGATATGTAGCCCAAAAGAACTTCGTTAAAAGCCGTTACCCTCATTCCCTGCCTGACCCCGTCATTTAAACCGGCGTCAATAACAATGCTGTTATAAATCCCATAACCCGGCCTCGCCAAAATAGAAGCAACCAGCAAATCATCGTCTTCTTTTTTTTGATTAAAAACAATCTTTAATTCTTTGTTTTCTTTTGCCACCGCCGCGTAATAATCGTTTTTTGTTTCAATTTCCGCCACCTTTTGCCGTAAAAAAATATTTTCGTCCACCAAAAATTTCTTTTCCTTAAAAGGAAGAACAACCATATTTATCGCCGTCTCGGTTTTTTGCTTTACAAAAAGCAAGGGACGAATAAAAAACAAAGAACCTTTCTTTAAAAAAGAAGGAGGGAAACCAACAAACAAAAAAGATAGCAAAAAGAGTGCGATTAAGGCACCCCCCGCTCCGAAAAACAATCTATTTTTTTGCTTAAAGTTGACTGGCATTATCTTCCGGGGTAATTAGAACGTCTTTTAATGAATCAAGATCTTCAAGAATAATTCCCGTACCCCTTACCACGGCGGTAAGCGGATCTTCCGCCAAATGCACGGGAATTTTCATTTCGGATTCAAGAAATTCAGGAAGACCCCGCAGAAGAGCGCCGCCGCCAACAAGCACAATGCCGCGATGCATTATATCGGAAACCAATTCCGGAGGAGTTTCTTCCATTACTTCTTTCACCGTGCGGGAAAGACTGCCTAAAGATTTTGAAATCGCCGCCCTTACATCTCCATCGGTTATAACCACTTCCTTTGGCAAACCCGTCATCAAATCCCTGCCCCGCACCGTCGCCTCAATATTTTCACCCGAAGACACAGCCGAACCAATGGCAATTTTTATATCTTCCGCGGTTCTTTCGCCCAAAAGAAGTTTAAATTCATCCCGGGCGTAATTTATAATATCCTGATTTAATCTGTCTCCGGCCGCCCTTAGATTTCTGGAAACCACAATACCGCCCAAAGAAATGACCACAATATCCGAACTGCCTCCGCCGATATCAACCACCATGCTGCCAATCGGTTCCTGAATAGGCAGTTTTACGCCAATGGCCGCAGCCACGGGTTCTTCCACCAGATAAACCTCGCGGCCACCCGCGTTTTTGACGGCATCGCGCACAGCCCGCCTTTCCACGTCCGTAACACCCGAAGGAACACCCACCACCACGCGCGACCTTGCAAAAGGCCGCACCATTTCTTTATGAACATTTTTAATAAAGTAGGAGATCATTTCTTCCGTCACTTCAAAATCGGAAATAACCCCGTCTATAAGCGGCCGGATAGCGACAATATGAGCCGGCGTTCTGCCAACCATTTTTTTTGCTTCATTGCCAATCGCCACCACCTGGCCGGTCTTTTGATTTAAGGCAACCACGGAAGGCTGATTTATAACAATCCCCTTTCCTCTTACATAAACCAAAGTAGTGGCCGTTCCCAGGTCTATGCCAATATCATGTGAAAATAATCCAAAAATTTTATTGAACATAGCACTAAATTTCTAATTGCTCTAATTATTCTAATTTCTAAAATTTTAGGTCAATTAGGTTAATTAGAAATTAGGTTAATTTTTTTAATAATTCTTTTTTATCTATCAATTTTGTTCCTTTCTCTCTTCTTTTCTTTAATTCAAATTTCCTCTCGCTAATTGTTTTTTTACTCACCACAATCCGCCAGGGTATTCCGAGCAAATCAGCATCGGCAAATTTTTCTCCGGCGCTTTTATCCGCTCTATCATCGTATAATACCTCCGCGCCCGCCTCCTGTAAATCTTGATATAATTTTTCAGCCGTGTCATTTTTTTCCGCAACGTCTACAATAAGAACCTTAAAGGGCGCAACCTCTTCGGGCCAGATAATACCCTTATCGTCGTTATAAACTTCCACAATCGCACCCATAAGCCTGCTTGGCCCAAGGCCGTAACAACTCATTATCACAGATTTTTTATTCCCGTTTTTATCAGAAAAGGTTAAACCCATCGGTTCTGAATAACGCTTGCCCAAAATAAAAATATTTCCCACCTCAATGGTTTTTTCCTCTTTTAATTTTTCTCCGCAATTGGGGCATTGAGCGCCGGCCCTCAAATCGCAAATCTCTTTATTTTGAGAAAAATCGCATTTCGCGCAAAACATTATCAAATCCTCGCCCGCCTCCGTGGGAACCTGAAACTCATGAGAATATTCTTTTGAAAAACTTCCGCCCGACGCCTCCGCCACACGCACATCTTCAAAGCCGCATCTTTTTAAAATATTAAGATAGGATTGTTTGACTTTGTCATAATACTTTTTTCTGTCTTCTTCATCGGCATGAAAACTATATAAATCCTTCATTGAAAACTCTTTCCCGCGCAGAAGGCCGGATTTAGCCCGCATTTCATCTCTAAACTTTGTCTGAATCTGATAAATCGCCAGCGGCAAATCCTTATAAGAATTAATGTAGCGCCTCGCGATATCCGTAACAACCTCCTCGTGCGTGGCACCGAGCGCCCATTCTTTTTCCTGCCTGTCTTTTATTTTATACAAATAGTCGGCCGAATCCCACCTGCCGGTCTCCTCCCAAATTTCTTTTGGATGAAGCGCGGGCATCAAAATCTCCTGCCCGCCTATTTTGTTCATCTCCTCGCGTATAATCGCCTCTATTTTTCTAAGCACGCGAAAACCCAGCGGCAGAAAAGAATAAACACCGCTGGATAATTTTTGAATAAAACCGGCCCTGGCCAAAAGTCGGGCATTGACGGAAACTTCATCTTTAGGCGCTTCGCGCAGGGTTTTTGTAAAAAGTTGAGATAACTTCATAATAATATTATAATAGGGCAAGCAAGCCCGAAAAACAAGAAACGGCTAAATATCTATTTAGCCGTTTCTTGTTATGTAAAAAACACCCCGCCCCGTTTTCCCGCGCTGGACAATACCCCATTGCCCCGACAACAATTAAGAGTATATATTTCATAATAATATCCTAAACCTTATTTCATACTGAAAAAGTTAACCGTGAATAAGTTTCGCAATGTCTTTATAGGTAACAAGGAGCATTAAGGCGATAAGAAACAAAAATCCGGCTGTGTTAAGCCCCGCACTCACTTTTTGGCTAATCGGAGACCCTTTTACTGCTTCGATCGCCAAAAACAGCAACCTTCCGCCGTCAAGGGCGGGAAAGGGTAAAATATTAAGTATGGCAAGATTTATAGAAAGCAAGGCTATCAAATTAACCACATAAACAAAACCCAACCCGGAGGCCGTACCCAAAATAGACATAATTCCCACGGGTCCCATAACAGCAACAGCCGCGCCACCGCTGGTAAACAAATCAACCAAAATGCCGTAAAACGCTTTTACAATAGCAGCGGTAATAGAAATCGTAGTTTTAATCCCTTCCCAGATTGCCCTATAAAAAGGGAGGGAAACTATGCCAACCCTGTCCATGGCAATACCCAAAGCGCCTACTCCTTCCGGCGGATTTATCTGCGGTACGGCCACCGCCATCATGTTTTTCTGTCCTCTTAAATATTCAATAAAAACTTCTTTGCCCTTATACCGTTCAACAAACTGCTGAACGCCAAGAACGCTGTTTACCTGAAAAGTTTCTCCTTCGGAAGAAAACGACAGCAATCTGTCGCCGGCGCTTAATCCGACCTCCTCCGCGGGCGTGCCAGGCTGCACCTGAATTATTGTAACATAAGCGTCTTGCGCCTCGCTTCCCACGCTGGTAGGCGCGCCAATCCACAAAACCAAACTAAAAAGCAGCCAGGCCAAAATCAGATTAAAGAAAACGCCGGCGGCCAAAATACAGGCGCGCAAATACATCGGCCTGGACGAAAAACTGCGGGACTGTTTTTCGCTTGAGTCTTCCCCGAAAATTTTCACAAACCCGCCAAACGGAAGCAGGTTTAAAGAATAAGTCGTTTCTCCTTTTTTGAAACTGAAAAGCCGCGGCGGAAAACCAAAACCAAACTCATCCACCCGCGCCCCGGAAAGTTTGGCAAGCAAAAAATGCCCGAACTCGTGAGATAAAATCAAAACCGCCAAGGCGGCAATTATAATAAAAATAATCATAACTAATGGCTAGTGGCTAGTGGCTAATCTCGCGTTGTTTTCTGGACGCGATTTCCTCAAATTTCTTTACGGCCTTGTCTATAATATCTTGTAAATCGTCCTTATGCCGGTATTTTTCATCTTCGGATAAAACTCCTTCTCTTTCGCCATCCTGAATATCTTTCCAAATTTCATCTCTTTCTCTCCGCATAGAAATTCTTGCCTCTTCCAGTTTTTCGGAAAGAATTTTCAAAAGAGATTTTCTCCTTTCTTCGGTAAGTTCGGGAAAAGGAATACGAACGGTGTCTTTTTCCGTAATGGCCTGCACACCCAAATCAGAAGAGCGAACCGCGGCTTCTATGTTCATGATAATCTCCGTGTCCCAGGGTTTTACGCGCAGGGTTCTGGCGTCTTCAACCGAAATGGCGGCAACCCCCTTCAGCGGAGTCTTCGTGCCGTAATAATCAATTTTAATGTTCTCCACCAAAGCAGGGGTGGCTCTGCCGGTGCGCAAAAGAGAAATTTCATCTCTAAACCATTGCTCAATTTCCTCAATTCTTTTTTTTATTTTAGAAAAATCATACATCATGATGCCAATATGCGAATTTTATGCCAATTTTGCGAATTGCGAATTACATATATTGGCATCATAGCACAAAACAAAGATACTCCAAAATCATCTTAAGCGACGCGCCGCGGCGAAGAGCAAAATTTCTCTGCCGCAACAGAATATCCAGCGAGCCGGCTTTCTCCGCTGAAAAATTTCTTTTAAAATTATCGGCCAAAACAAACTCCAGGCAATCAAAAAAGGCCAGGGTTTTTTCCCTCTCGGACGCCAAAACAGAAACCATTTCCATCCTTTTATCGGGTGGTTTTCGCAAAAACTTTTTAACAAACTCTGTTTTTTTAAACGAAAAATTTTGAGAAACGTTAAATCTTAAATGCGCCAGTCGTGAACGCAAGGTATTCAAAATATTTTCAGCGCTTGGCGTAATAATAAAAAAATAACTAAGCCCTCCCGGTTCTTCCATTGTTTTAAGCAGCGCGTTAGATGCCTCAGCCGTGATGTTCGCGGATTCTATTATAAAAACTCTGCCCTTGCCCAAAAATGATTTTCTTGAAGCATTCTCGCGGACAGTTCTTGCGTCTTTTATGGAAAAGAGAGGAGTCTGCAAAAAGCAAAAATCGGGGTTGGTCGACAAATTCTGTTTTGCGGCGCCCAAAATATCACAAATTATTTTCAACGCCTCTTCTTTGGCCTGCTCAATGTCTCCCGTCAAAAGATAGCCATGATGGAAAGATTTCATGATTACTTCTTCGCCACAATACTGCGCTTATAGGCATCCAAATGCTCCAGCGCCCGGCCGGTGCCCTTGGCAACGCACAGAAGCGCGTCGTTGGCCACAGTGGCGTTTATACCGGTTGAGCGAAAAACCAACTCACTAATATTTCTTAAAAGAGAACCGCCTCCGGTCATAAGAATACCAAATTCTATAATATCAGATGCCAGTTCAGGCGGAGTTTCCTGAAGCACCTGCTTAATCGCCTTAATCATATCTCTTAATTCGGAATCAATCGCTTTCACAACTTCATTTGTGGAAATCTCGGCGCTCTTTGGAAGACCGGTAAGAAAATCTCTTCCCCGCAAAGCGCAGGTCAATTCCTCGTCACCAGCCACAGCCGAACCAACCGCGATTTTTATTTCCTCGGCCGTTCTGTCTCCAATGGCAAGATTAAAAGTTTTCTTTACATGATTTATGACGGCCTGGTCTAATTTATTTCCCGCCACCCTGGCTGAAGTGCAATGCACAATTCCGCCCAGACTAATCACCGCCACATCCGTGGTGCCGCCGCCTATATCCACAATCATATGGCCTCTTGCTTCTTGAATGGGCACGCCCGCACCAATGGCAGCCAAAATAGGTTCTTTTACCACATAAGCAGAGCGGGCGCCGGCTTTTATTGCCGCTTCTACCACGGCTCTTTTCTCGGTTGAAGTAACATCAGCCGGCACAGAAACCATCACCTCCGGCTTAAACATATTTAAACGCCCCAGGGCCTTGCCTATAAAATACCTAAGCATCGCTTCCGTGGCTTTATAATCGGCGATTACTCCATCTTTCATCGGTCTATAAGTCACAATGGTATCGGGCGTTTTGCCTATCATTTCTTTTGCCTCATCTCCAACGGCTAAAATTTTATTTTCCGGCAAAGATACCGCCACCACGGACGGTTCATTTAAAACAATCCCGCGACCGGAAACAAACACCAATGTGTTGACGGTTCCCAAGTCTATTCCAATTTTTCTCGCAAACAAACTCATAATTATACTAGTGGCTAGTGGCTAATTCACTCTTTTAATATCCGCCCCAACGGCGTTCAGTCTTTCTTCTATATTCTCATATCCCCTATCTATATTATACACATTATGAATAACCGAATCTCCTTTCGCAACCATTCCCGCTGTTAAAAACGCCAGGCCTGCCCGCAAATCAGGCGACTCCATTTCCCGGCCCCTCAACAAGGTAGGGCCGTCTATCGTAGCCCTGTGCGGGTCGCAAAGAATTATCTCCGCGCCCATTCTTTGGATGTCAGAAAGATAATTCAAGCGGCCCTCAAAAACGGTTTCAAAAATCAGACTTCTTCCTTTCGCCTGTGTCAGGATTATTGAAAAAGGCGCCTGTAGGTCGGTCGGAAACCCGGGATACTCCCTGGTTTTTAAGGTAATCGGTCTAAAAGCAGCCCTAGCATTTAACAAAATATAATTCCTGCCCTCCTCCACCGCCACACCCGTAGCCCTTAAAGACTCCAACACCGCCCTGATTTGACGAGGTTCACATTGGGTTATTTTTAAATCTTTTCCGCAAAGAGCGGAAATTATGGCAAAACTGCCCGCCTCTATTCTATCGGGCGGAGTATCAAAAACGCCCGAAGAAAGAAGTTCGCCGCCATGAACGGAAACCGTATGCGTACCGGCGCCTCGGATATCCGCTCCCGCCTTGTTTAAAAATCCGGCAAGCGCTTCTATTTCCGGCTCACAAGCGCAATTATAAAGAACTGTTTTGCCTTTCACAAGCACCGCGGTCATCATCAGCGTTTCAGTAGCGGTTACGCTCGGCGTTTTTAAAAAAATTTCCGCCGGCTTCATTTTTTTAGCCTCAATCACATAAACCCTTTTTCCTCTTTTGACCACGGCGCCCATTTTTTTAAAAGCGTCTAAAAAAACATCTATGGGCCGCTGGCCTATCACGCAGCCGCCTGGATGAGGAAAAGAAACCACGCCCTCTCTTGCCAAAATGGGGCCCGTAAGCACAATAGAAGAACGAAATGATTTTGATATTTCGTAATCAAGTGCTGTTTTAAACTCGCGGGGCGGAATAAACTTGAAAGATCTTTTAGCGATACGATCTATTTTTACACCCAAATCTTCAAGAAGGTTATTCATCCGGAAAACATCTTCAATAAGAGGCGCGTTATTCAGCCGAAGTTCTTTTTTAAAAAGAATGGAGGCGGCTTGCGCCTTTAAAACAGAATTCTTGGCGCCCCTCACCGGTAATGTTCCGCTCAAACATCTTTTCCCTCCAAAACCGTTTACCAAAAACTTCGCCATTGCCTCAATTCTAGACTTTTTATCTGTTTTTTGCAAATATTAAGGTAATATGATAACCATCAAAACAAGAAGGTATATAATGATTTTTTCGCTTGCCGTGTTTGTAATTGTGGCTACGGCTATTTTGTTTTACAGCCAGGGGTACAGTATTAACAGAAACCTCACTCTCTCCCGCCACGGCGGCCTTTATATTTCCACCCCCTTCTCCGGCTCGGAGATTTTTATAAACAATGAAAACGAAAAAAAAACCGGCGTTTTGAACGGCGGACTTTTTAAATCAAATTTAAAGCCCGGCTACTATGCCGCGCTTGTAGCAAAAGACGGATTTTGGCCGTGGGCAAAAACGCTTGAGGTAAAAGAAGGAATGGTGGCCGAAGCGCGCGCCATAATGGTACCGGAAAACCTAAAAGGAGAAATAATTGAAAAAGGAAATTTTTCCAACCTTTGGTCGCACAACAAATCAGAAACAATCGCGCTGAAAGAAAAAAACGGCAATTTTTATTCTCTAAGTTTTTATCTGCCGGATAAAGATATTTATCTCACGGCCGATTCTAATTTTACAAAACAGCTCTTAACTTTCAAAGACGATATTACCGCCCTTGCCTGGGACAAAAATTATTTAATTTTTAAAAGCGAAAAGGGCCTTATCAAAGCCTCTTTTAATTTTTCTTCAAACACGGCAAGCGCCCAATATTCCTCGGAGTCTTTTGAAAATTATTCCACCGTAAAATACGAACGGCTTACAGACAGGGACAGAGAAAAATTATGGTGGAATCCGCCGACTAATCAGGTATTTGTGGACTGGCTGGAAGAAAACGGCGCGCCGCCTTATTATATCTGTGATGAAAATTGTGATTCTCTGCCTCTTCAAATTTTTCAAAGCAAATTCACCATCCAAAACATTGAATTTTTCCCGCAAAGAAAAGACGTAATAATAATAGCGGTTGGCAACGGAGTATACGCGCTTGAAATAGACGGCAGAGGCGGCCGGCTTATATATCCGATATATAAAGGAAAAAAACCAACCTTCGGACTTTCAAACAGCACTAATTATATTTATATCTTAGACGATAGTTCTCTTTTGAAAATGTATCTGAAATAGTTCCTCAAAAAAACAATGAAACAAATCAAGGACATCCTTGGTAAAAAAAGCGGGAAAACAAAAAACATTCACACCAGCCGTCACGCTCTGGCTGAAGAAATGGCGGGATATTTTAATGAACCCAAAGATTATAGAAAATATCTGGGCGTGTGCCATCAACACCCGGAAGAAGAATTGCGCCGGCTTTTTTCCGAAATAAAACAGGAGGAAAAAAGAAATCCAAAAATCTCGCCGGTTAAATTATTTTTCTTCAAACTAAAACAAATCGAAAAAATCCATGGAAAAAGAAAAAACGAAAATATATCAGAAAGGCGAAAAAGTGCTTAATCAAAAAGCGCGGGAAGTTCCGTTAGACAAAATCGGAGAGAAAAAATTCCAAGATATTATAAAAAAACTAGAACGGGTTATTTTTGAAAACGATGAGGCTCTGGCCGCGGCCGCGCCGCAAGTCGGAGATCCTTGGAGAATCTTCGCGGTGTCCGAATGGGCGCTTCACCCGAACGAAAAAAAAGCAGATTTCAAAAATATAGTTTTCATAAACCCCAAAATAACCAAAACATCCAAAGAAACATCGCTTGCCCCGGAATCCTGCCTAAGCGCGCCGCAATACTACGGCAATGTTAAGCGCGCCCAAAAAGTGAAAGTGGAAGCATATGATGAAAACGGCGAAAAATTCCGGCGCGGCGCTTCCGGACTTCTGGCGCAAGTAATCCAGCACGAAACAGACCACCTTGACGGCATTTTGTTTGTTGATAAATTAAAATCAAAATCTTAAATTCGTTCTATCAAAGGTCGTATAAAATACAACATTCCACGTCTTATCAGTAAACAATACGTATATAAACGAGTTATATGAATAAAATTTAAGAATTGAAAAGGTGGCACAAAAAATTTTGGCGAGTGGGTAAAAAATGGAGGGGTTTAAGGGGAGGAAATTTTTTGCCCGCGAGCCGTAAGCAAAATTACGAAACAAATCGTCTATGGTAGCGGAAACCGGGATAGAACCGATGCAAGCCGGATAAGCCAATACTTTGTTTCTGGAAACGAGCGCTGCGGCAGTATACTGAACAAGCATCAGACCGGAATCAACGCCGGGATCCGAAGACAAAAAGGGGGGCAGGCCGGAAAGCGCCGAGTTTAACAAACGCTCTATTCTTCTTTCAGAAATAATACAGAACAATTGTGCGGAAAAACACGGCATTTGGATAAATAAGCGGCAATATTCTCTCCGGATATACGTTGGCCATTATGCAGTTTGGCAAAAAGAATACCTGTTTCAAAATTTTTGCTATTCCCGTCAAGCGCAATTATATCCATCGAAACCGCTAAATCCGCCGCACGCATTAATTTCTGTGCCTCATAAACCGAAAATGCCATATCGCTTGTGGAAAAATGAGTACCGTTAATCAAAAAAAACGCTTCGCCTTTCTTAAAACAAAATCTGTGTTTTTCAATTGAATAAAAAATTAGGTGGGACAATGGAATCAAATCGCCGCTGGCGCCCAAAGAACCAACCTCGGGTATATCCGGCAACATTTCATTATTATAGCTGTCAATTAAAAAATTCAATGTCTCCGGACTAACTCCCGAACAACCTTTTTTTAAAGTATTTATCAAAAGGAAAAAAGCGCCGCGGGTAATGAATTCCGGAAACGACGCGCCAACGCCGCAGGAATGACTGACAATTAAATTTTTCTGGAATGTATCAACGTCACTATTATCAATTTTTCTATCTAAAAATGCTCCCACGTCAGTATTCACTCCATAAATTTTCTGCTTTTTCATCATTTCTTCAAAAAGCTTTCTCACTTTCGCCACCTTAAATAATTCAGAATAAGATATGGAAATCCGTCTCTTCTGCTTTATAAATTCTACGAAATCTACCAAAAACAAAAGGTGAGATAGCATTTTCTTATTCCTCCTTTTCAAAGAATTAACCACTAACAAAATAACATTCAGTTCGTCTTTTTGCAATAGAAAGCGTTGGATATAAAAAGCGTTTTGTATTATTCTAGACGTATGCGCGCGATCAAACCTAAAATAGCATTTTTCGGCACGCCGGAGTTTTCGGTAAAAATCTTGGAGGCGATGAAAAACGCCGGCTTTTTGCCCGGCCTTATTATTACCTCTCCCGACAAACCGAAGGGCAGAGGCCGGCAACTCTCCCCTTCTCCTGTCAAAGTATGGGCAGAAAAAAATAATTTAGAAATCCTGCAACCAACAAAATTAAACGAATTACAAATAACTAATAACGAATTGCAAAATGCGGATTTATTCGTTGCGGCTTCCTATGGAAAAATCCTGCCAAAAGAAATTCTGGAAATCCCCAAATACGGCGCCTTAAACGTCCACCCCTCTCTTTTGCCCAAACTTCGCGGCCCCTCGCCGATTCAAACCGCCATATTAAACAACGAAGAAAAAACCGGCGTTACAATTATGTTAATGAATGAAAAAATGGATGAAGGACCAATTCTCGCGCAGCGAGAATTGGAATATCTAATTTCTAATTCCCAATTTCTAAACCTTGAAGAACAACTTGCGAAACTTGGAGGGAAACTCTTGATTGAAACGATTCCCAAGTGGCTAAAGAGTGAAATCAAACCAACCCCGCAAAATCACAGCAGGGCAACTTACAGTAAATTAATCGCAAAAAAAGACGGCGAAATAAACCGGGACGAACCGGCCGAAATTATTGAAAGAAAAATCCGCGCTTTCACCCCATGGCCCGGCGCCTATACTTTTTACAACGGAAAAAGAATAATTATCACCAAAGCCGAATTAAAAAATGACGCGCTTGTTATCAAGCGCGTCAAACCCGAAGGAAAAAACGAAATGGAATTTTCAGAATTTCTAAAAAATAATCCCGGATTTTCAAAAATTATCTCTTCTTTTGGCTAGCCTTCAGATGCGCCTTCATCACTTTGCCTTTCAGTCTTGCGGGTTTCCTTTTGGGAATCAGCTTGGATTGTTTTGCTTTTAGGTTTTGCAAATATTTTTTCTTCATAATTTAATTTTAAATTACAACCGACAACTTTATATTGGCAATTATTTTTTCAATGTCAATGCCTGACTCCGCGCGTTCAATGCTTTTAATATCAGTTTTGGTGGCCGGGTGCCTGGGCATAAACACCTGACAGCAATCCTGGTCCGGCATAATGGATATTTCGTAAGTGCCTATGTCTTTTGCGCTGTTTATAATCTCTTCTTTATCCATGCCGATAAGCGGCCGGAAAATCGGCAAAGACGCAGCAGACTCAACAACAGAAATATTCTCTATTGTTTGCGAAGCCACCTGCCCCAAACTTTCACCGGTAACAAGCGCCTTGGCTTTCTCGCGCCCGGCAATTTCCTCGGCAATTCGCGCCATCATCCGTCTATAAAGTATCACCCTGTATTTCTCGGGCGCGCTCAAAACGATTTCTTTTTGTATATCACCAAAAGGAACCAGATATAGTTTTGATTTCCCTTGATACCGATTCAAAATCTCTACAAGTTCCTTGGCTTTTCCCTGGGAAGAATAATCCACATAAGGATAAGCGTGAAAATGCGCGAAAACAGCTCGGCATCCTCTTTTGAGCATGCGGAATGCCGCCACCGGAGAATCTATCCCGCCGGAAAGAAGCACAACCACCTTGCCGCTTATACCAACCGGCAAACCGCCAACCCCCTTAATCTTTTCAAAGCCAAAAAAAATTTCTTTGGGCAAAACCTCAACAAAAACAGTCAACTCCGGATTTTCCAAATCAACCCGCGCTCCCGATTCTTTCTGAACCAAAGCGCCAATCTCGCGATTTATTTCTTCCGAAGTTTTTGGGAAAATTTTATCCGCCCGCTTGGTTTCTATTTTAAAACTCTGAAATCTTTTACTTTTTAACTCTTCAAATAAAACTTTTTTAAAATTAATCAAAACATCCGCTTCGCCTTCGGCCTTCGGGCTGCGGCGGACAGGCAAAAAATTGGCAATTCCCGGAATTTCCCCCAATCTCTCAATGTTCGAGATCCGATCTCGAACATTATCAAATGTTCGAGATCGGATCTCAACAAAAAGGCGGCCGGGTAAAATACTAACAACGGGCTGAAAATCTTTCAGGGACCGCTCTATATTTTCTTTCAGCCGCCTCACAAAAAGTGGGCGATTTGCCCCCTTCAGGGCAATTTCATGATAATGAACAACAAAACCATCCATTATTTAATTTCGTAAGTAAGCGTAACATTCACCGTCACCTCTTGAGAGCCCGGCTCAATGGCGGGAGCAGACACAGCGGCTTTTTCATAAACCGGATAATACGGCTGAACGCCTTCCTGAAAAGAAAGCAATCGGCCCAATTTAAAGCCGGCTGCGCCGGCAATGCTTTTCGCCTTTTCCTGCGCTTTACTGATAGCCTCGGCCCTTGCCTCATTGTTTACTTCTGTGGGGTCGTCAACAATAAAAGAAAGCTGAGACACGGAATTGGCGCCCCTGTCCACCACTTCCGTCAATAAAGAACCGGTTTTTTCAAAATCTCTCACCTTAACGGAAACAGACTGCCTGATTGTATATCCAACAATTTCCGGCGGCGGACACGGCCCGTCTTCGCACTTATAATATTCGTAACGCGGGGATACATTATAAAATGAAGTTTTTATGTCTTTATCCTCCACCCCGGAAGCTTTCACAAATTCAAGCGCCGAGTTTATTTTAGAACTATTTTCTTCTTGTAAAGAAGCGATATCGGTTCCGCCTTCCGTAATCACGGTAAAAGTAAACCGCGCCACATCGGGCACCGCCACCGCGTCTCCCTCCGCGCTTACGGAAAAACTTCTATAAGACGAAGGTTCAATAAACTTATAATAACCCCTCACATACATGGCGCCGCTCACCGCGAAAATAACCAAGGCGCCGATAATCACATATCCCAAATAATTCTTCAAATCTTTACTTATGCTTTTCAATTAATTAATAATAATCGTAATTCATAATTCTCTATTCATCCTTTTTAATTTTAGGATGATTTTCAAAAAAATTCCAGATAATCTCCGAAGCATTTATATAATCCACCGGCTCATCCGCCAAAAACCATGATTTTTTTCCTCCCGGCCATATATGCCCCGCCTCGCCTAACTTATAAAGAACCACCTCGGAGTTGCTTTCGCAGGAACCATAAATTATTTTTTCCGTTTTTAAATCTCCGCGCTCAATGATTTTGTCGGCGCAACCGTTATGCCCGACCCAAAAAGACACCGCCTCCTCAACAGAAAAAAAATTCAAATCAAACAAATTGACAAACCAGGAATAGCTTCTTCCTCCGCCAAAAGGTATCACGGTATCTTTCGCGCCGTGAAAAGCGATCACCGACAAATAATCCGACGGGGCGCAGTCATCAATCCACATAGAGGAAGAAACAGACGCGATGGCGGCAATTTCGTCTGCCAATTCGCATGCCAAATAATAAGCCATCATACCGCCGTTAGACAAACCGGCAACATAAATCCGCTGCGTATCTATATTATAATCTTCTTTCATTTGTTCAATTACTCGCCTCAAAAAATCAACATCATCAATCCCGAACGGCTCCACATAATTACAGCACTCCCCCGCGTTCCAGCTAAGCATATAATTAAAAAGACCGGTGCCGTCCGGATAAACGACAATAAAATTTTTTTTATCGGCAACCTGATTCATACCGGTAATTTCTCTGGCCAATTTTGCATTGCCGCCCGCGCCGTGAAGCACCAAAACCAAGGGAATTTTTTTTTCGCCTTGGGCGGAAAAATCTTCCGGCAAATGAACCAAATATCTCCTCGTTAAGCCCTTCGCGATTAAAACCTTATCAATATCACGCCCGTTTTTCAAAGAATATCCGAGCAGAAAATTCTCATAAAGCCAAACCCTCACATGGAAAACAACCGCGATTAAAATTATAGTTATTACAAAAGCGCTTAACTTTTTATTCATACTCTTATACAATAACAATAGCAAATATGAATCCTAAAACAAAAACAAGCGCCGGTTTAATGATGTACCGGATAAAAAATAACGAGGCAGAAATCTTTTTGGTTCATTCGGGGGGCCTTTCTTCAAAAACAAAGATAAAGGATTTTGGTCCATACCGGCGCGAACTTGGGTTTGTAAACCAATTTTTTACAAACAATATTTACCACTCTTCTCCCCCAACTGCAAACGCCTCGCTTAAAGCCGTTTCCTCCGCCAATACTCCAACCAACTTTGACAATCTTTCAGCCCTTGTTTTCATTTCTTCTTCAGTCACTGATTTAACATCACTAATCGCAACATCCAGATAATCTTCGCCGAGATCCATACCCGTCTCGTCGGCCAGTTTTTTTAATTTTTCTCTTACCTCTTCTTCGCTTTCTCCTCTGTTAAAGCGTCCGCCGCAGCCGGTAATTGAACCAACAATTTCACCTTTTTTGTTTTTAACCGGAATCCAAAGAGAAGCATAACCCGCGAAACAATCCATTAATACTGGTTCTTTTGTGGTTTTTATCATATCCAAGGCAGTATGATAAGTATCGGTGCAGTTCTTTTTTCCTTCTTCCGTTTTTTGAATAAAATTTTTGCAAACTTCCATCTGGCCGCTCATTTCAGTAATCAAGTCGCCATTTTTGTCCGTCATTACAATTTGAGCGCCAATACTCTCGGCAAAATCATCCTGCAGTCTTTGAACATTTTTTAAAAACCACCACGCCTCATCGGAAAGCCGTTTTTTATTAACCATGATAATTTAATAAATAAAAAGTTAATTAATAAAAATCGACCATTTTTTTATCTTGTTTAAATCTCAAACCCGTCATTTTATCTTTTTATAATAACATTCTAAAATCTTATTACAAATTTAAAAAAATATGCATCTTTATCCTTTTATAACAACCAACGGCTTAAGCCGCGCCACTTTTTTAGCAAGACCGGCCATCTCTACAATATTCACCACATCGTCCACGTCTTTATAAGCCAAGGGCGCTTCTTCTGCCAACCCCCTTAAAGAACCGGCGTTCACAATTATGCCTTTTTCTTCAAGCTGCTGTTTTAATTCCTTAGGGTTTACCTGTTTTCCGGCCTTGGTTCGCGACATTGTTCTGCCTGCGCCATGGCAAACAGAACCAAAAGACTCAACCATTGCTTTTTCCGCGCCAACCAAAATATAAGAAGAAGTGCCCATTGTTCCCGGAATTATAACCGGCTGGCCCGGGAAAGCGCGCGTGGCGCCTTTACGATGAACAATCAGCTTTTTGTTTTCATATTCCTCTATTTTAGCGATATTATGCGCCACATCATAAAGTAAAGACAGTTTTTCGTCTCCAAAAATTTTTTTCCAAACATTTCTAATATGCCAGGTGAGCATCTGCCTGTTTGCCCAGGCAAAATTAGCAGCGCCGGCCATCGCGGAAAAATAATTTTTGCCCTCTTCAGAATCAAAAGGCGCGCAGGCCAATTCCCTATCCGGCAAATTTAATTTGTGCTTTTCCAGGGCGGCTACCATTATTTTTATATAATCAGTTGCCACCTGGTGCCCCAAACCCCTGGAGCCCGTGTGAACCAAAACACCGGCCTGGTTTTGGAAAAGGCCAAACTTTTCCGCCCATTGCTTATCTAAAATTTCCTCAACCGTATCCACCTCAACGAAATGATTGCCGGCGCCAAGTGTGCCAAGCTGGTCCCGTCCTCTTTTTTTCGCGTGGTCTGACACGCAAGAAACATCAACTTCCCTCAATCTTCCGCCGGATTCAATATTTTTTAAATCCTGTTTATCAGCATAACCTTGTTCCAGCACCCATTCAGCGCCATTTTGCAAAACCTTATCCATCTCGGCTGTTCCCAGCTTAATCTTTCCTCCCTTGCCGACCCCGGAGGGAATTTCTTTAAACAAAGAGTGAGATAAATTACCACATTGACCTTTAGTTTCTTCAAAAGTTAATGTTGATTTTAAGAAACGAATACCGCAATTTATATCATAACCAATTCCACCGGGAGAAATAACGCCCTCGGGATAAGACACCGCGGCCACTCCGCCAATGGGAAAACCATAACCTTCGTGTATGTCCGGCATAGCCAAAGCGTATTTTTGAATCTCCGGCAAAACAGCCACGTTAACCAATTGTTCCAACGACCGGTCCTGTAAAATATCTTTCATCATTTTTTCTGACGCGTAAAAACGCGCCGCTACGCGCATTTGTCCGGTTTTTGGTATTTCCCAAAGATAATCCGTTATTTTTTTAAGAGATTCTCTTCCAAACATTATTTTTCTTCTCAACATCTTTTTATTATACCTCAATTTTGTATTCCAAAAATATAATGCTCGCCAACACAAGAATATTTGCCGTTAAACCAAAACAACAAATCATTATAACCAATAATCAATAATCAATCATGGTCATACTATAACTTGTCCGGTCGGACAAGTTATAGTACAAAAAAGCTAATACCTCTTCCAAGATTTTTTTAATTTTTTTATTAGAAATTCTGTGCTATTATAAATAATGATTATTAAAATAAATCCCGTTAGAAGACACGGGGTCTTCTAACGGGATAAACCCTTAAAAATCATGCTAACTTACGAACAAACGATAATAAAAACAGTGGAAAAGGTTTTACCGGCAGTGGTAAGTGTCGCCGTTTCCAAAGAACTGGAGGAATTGAGCGAACAACTGCTTTCCGAATCATATCGGCTGGGCATCCCCATAAACCCGGAGGAAATTGAATCGCGGCTTGAACAGGTGCCGTAAGACGAAAAAGGCAGGGTGCAAATCGGAGGCGGTTCCGGATTCATTGTCAGCCCGGACGGAATTGTTTTAACCAACAGACATGTTATTAGCGAACCCGACGCCGACTACACAATAATTACCTCTGATGGCAAAAAATACGAAAGCGAAATCATTGCCCGCGATAAAATTAACGACCTGGCTGTTTTAAAAATAAAAACCCCCAATCTAAACCTGCCCGCCGTTGAACTGGGCAGCGCGCAAAATCTTAAACTCGGCCAGTCGGTTATAGCAATCGGCAACGCGTTAGGGCAATTTCAAAACACAATCTCAACCGGCATTGTTTCCGGCCTTTCACGCCTGATAAGCGCCGCCATCGACATGAGCGGCCGCCAGGAACGGCTAAGAGGTTTGATACAAACAGACGCCGCGGTAAACCCGGGCAATTCCGGCGGACCCTTGGTAGACTTGAATGGTAAAGCCATAGGCATTAACGCAGCCATTGTATTCGGCGCGCAAAACATCGGCTTTGCCATTC
>Ga0210057_1003161_pt1 | contig 22854 bp, 16 predicted proteins | sample CryGeyCG2114_010_2_FD_183968 | JGI IMG/M metagenome (GOLD analysis project Ga0210057, IMG submission 183968) | Groundwater microbial communities from aquifer - Crystal Geyser CG10_big_fil_rev_8/21/14_0.10 (SPAdes) (version 2) | ecosystem: Environmental > Aquatic > Deep subsurface > Groundwater ...
CACTCCACCAGTAGTCGCAAAATCTAAGACTGGCGTTGTTCCGTTGATCTGCACATTTCCATTCGTTCCTGCTACTCCTGTACCCAAAAAGACACCTGCTCCAGATGGTGACCCTGCGCTAACACCAGTGACACTAAGCGCAGAAGGGGGCGTCGTCGTCCCAATGCCGACACGACTGTTTACATCGTCATAGAAGAGGGCGGAGGCGCCGCCGAAGGCGGCGCCGTTGTTGTATTGCACCTGCCCGTCGGAGCCGCCGGGCGTGCCGCCCCCGCCAACACAGGTGCCGTTCACGGCGTAGCATCCTGTGCGGATGTTGAGCCCGCTTCCGAAGGTTGAGGTTGCCGTGGGCGAGATGTTGATGGTGTCGTTTCCGGTGTTGCCGAGGGAGAAGAGCGTGCCGGGGCTGGTGGTGGCAAGTCCAAGATTCCCGCTTCCGCGAAGAATGGAGAGGACTTGAGTTCTGGTGTTGGCGACAACACGATAGAGGTCCAGGCGGCCCACGGAGGCCGATTCTAAATCAAAATCAAAACCGAAACTTGTGTCGTTTGACTGGCGGAGAGAGAACGTAGGACTCGTGAGGGTGTCGGGGCCTGCAATGGTGAGTTTCGCGTTCGGCGTTGTTGTGCCGATGCCAAGGCGCGAGTTCGCGTTGTCATAGAAAAGCCCTGACTGTGCGGACGCCTGCGAGAGCGTGCCGAGGGTGGAATTGTAGAAGGTAACGCCGCCGTTGTAGAAGGTGGTGGTTGCCGTGCCGCCAGACAAAACCCCGAGCGCCGAAGCTAATGTGAGCGAACCGTCTGTCGCAAAACTCGAGGTGGCGGTGCCGCCGAATGCCGCGCTGTATGCCGAAAGCGCGGTGGTCGAGGCGTTGATGACGGAGAGGATGTCGGTCGCGTCGTCGTACGTGAACGCCGCTTCCGCGCCGACATCGGACGCGGACGTGCCGTAAATAATGTACGTGTCCACAATGTCGGTTGATGTGGCGAGGCCTCCACCGCCACCGGTATTGTCGGTGCCGTCACAAAGGCCCGCGCCGCCGGTGATTGCGGTACAGAAATCTGAAAGCGCAGTGCCGTATGTGCCGAAAATACTAAGCGCGCCGCTGATGTTCACGTTTGGAAACGTTGAAGTTGCGCTCGTACTGGTTGCGTGAAAATACGGTGCCGCAATTTGCCGCCACGCTTCGAGACCGCCGGAGAAGGTTGAGGTTCCTGTTGCATCCACCACAAGATTATGTGTGGCGGTTGACGTTGCTTTGAGCGCGGCTTGTGAAAAAACGTTTGTGGAAATTTCAAATGCTTGACCGAATGAGGAGCCGCCTGCGGGAGCCGCCCACGTGCCATCGCCTCGCCAAAACGTTGAAGCGGACGCGCCCGTGCCTGAATTGAGGTTGGTAACGGAAAGATTCCCGGTGACTTCACTTGTAAGATCAACTGACGTTCCCAAATCCGCCGTCACATTCCCTCCGCTGTATGTGAGTCCACTTGAGAACGTGGTGGTGGCAACCCAACTCGGGACTCCGGAAACCAAGGCGAGTGTTTGTCCGTTGGTGCCTGCTGATGTGGTTGCAAGTTGGGAGGCGCCGTTGCCTAAGAGGAGTGTGTTCGTTTGGATGGTGCCCCATCCAGTGCCGCCGTTTGCTACGGCGAGGATTGATGAACCAACCTGCGAGGCAAGATCAAGCGCGCCGGAGATGGTGGAGAGTGTGGTGGTCGCGACCCAGCTTGGGACGCCGGAAACCATGGCGAGTACTTGTCCTCCGGTGCCTGCAGCGAGTTTGGAGAGGGTGTTCCCGGTGGAAGCGTAGAGGATGTCGCCTTGTGTGTATGAGGTTTGGCCTGTTCCTCCGTACAGTTCACCCACTGATGTGGTGGCGGAGACCACGCCGGCGTTTGCCTGGAGAGGGCCGTTCTCTGAACCTGACAGCGTGAGTGAGCCGCCAAGGGTGAGAGTACCATCAGTTGCAAACGATGAGGTCGCGGTTGCGCCAAAGTATGCTTGATTTGCGGAAAAAAGAGTCGAGGATGCTTGCCCTACCCACACTTTTTGCGTCGTTGTTGGGGCAAGAAATCCGGTGAATCCGTTTCCGCCGATTTCCCATGCCTGGCCGAAACTGGTGCCTCCACCATCATCAGCCGCGCACACCACGTTCCCCGATGCATCGGTGGTCAGTGTTCCGCCATTTCCTAGTCCTGAACAATCCACACCGGTGAGCGTTAGCCCTCCTTGAGTGATACGAAGCCCGGCAAGTGTTGATGTTCCCGTTGTGGCGTCCAGCGCGGAAGCCGACACGCCACCGGTAAACGTCGATGTTGCGGTTGAAGTCGCAATGAACATATCGGCAACAACATTTCCTGAAACACCAAGGGCAACATACGGAGACGAGGTACCGATGCCAAGCCGGTTATTGGTGGCATCAAAAAACAAAACGTTCGCACTTCCCACGGTTGTGTCTGATGCCGGATAGTACGCGAGCGTTCCTGCGGTTCCCGAATTCACCGTACCACTCCCACTTCCACCAATGCCTGAAGTGCCGGAAATAGACCCGCCTGTTATCGTCGGGTTCGTAATAGTCACGCCGTCCAAATTACTAATAACATTTGTCAGTTGGATGGCGCGATAGTTGCCGGATATACCACGCTCGGCTGATGCGGTAAATTTATAAATTTCGGAAAGAACTTTATTTTCAAGAGTCTGTAGCTGTGTTGCGAGCTGGCTCTCCGACACTCCGGACACCGTGACGTAGTCATTGTGATTTTGAACGATAGTTGTTGGTTCTCTTTGTTGTTGTGGTGGTGGTGGGTTTTCCGCTACCGGTCGGATTAAATCCGTAATCGGCTCTGCAACTACTCGTGTGGTTTCAGGTGGCGCAAATAAAGAAAAGAATGAATCATAAAATGTACGGACCAGCGATGCGCTTGATGACACAGCCGAGTTGAACGTTGCCGCGGTCGCTCCACGAAGCACGTCTTCGGACACCACTCTCTCCGACACAATTGAAACGTGACTCGGTAATGAACGAACCGAATCAACCAAAGCAACAACAAATGATTGCGAGGTGGCGGGAATAATGTCATTCGTGTACGTAACGAGAGCGCGATGAGTAAGAGATACAAATGACTCGCCAAGAAAACGATACTCGTGCCATGCCGAAACCAATGCGTGTCCGGTTTTATGTATGACAGTAACCGCAATCAAATCCCGATCTTTCCATAGTAAAAGTGTCTGTTTTTCAAATCGCCGTTCCCAATCCCATAACGATTTTCCTAAATCAAACGCGAGCTGTTCAAGTTCAGGAAGGGTTCGTGGAATTTTAAACGTACCATGATGTAATTCCCGGGCATTGGGTAAAAATGCCTGTGCCCTATCAACACCGGGACTCACATGTTCCATACTAAAAGCAAACTGAGGTACACGCATCACAACAGACAGAGGATTGGAAATAAACTTTTCAAAATCAGAAAACACGATACGGCTACCGCTTGAGGTAACAAAGGCAAAACTCAGAAATACAAAAAGTCCGACCCCCGCCACAGCGCCGATAACCCTACCGACTTGAAGCATGTAAGGGGCAAGATGTGCGGGCGTCTCCTTATGGTGAGGAATCGTACTCCCGTTTTTGTACTCGACCACTCGTTCCTGGTGTAGTACTTCTTTCCGTTTCTTTTCCTCAATATGAGCATTATTGATAAATTGCCGTAATGAACTTAACTCAACGGCCCATGTACGACCAATGCGTCTGGCGACAACCAAATCTTCCCGGCATAGGCGGGTCACATAGTCCGAGGTGTACCCGGATAGAGCACCCGCTTCTTTTGCCGAAAGATATGTTTTATTATCAATTTTAAACGCCATAGGATGGAGGAGAACTACCTATGATTCTACTAGTTATTTCGCCTATTCGAACTAAAAAATATTTTCCTTTGTGGATTAAAAAGCGTAATCTTTAAAAAATGAAACTTGGATCAAGTTGAGACAACTCGCAATGCCCGGTGCAAAATTATGCAAGAAATAAGCGCCTGATAGCGGGACCCGAATTGATCCAACTTATCTAAAAATAATCTCGCTCAAGCGAGATAGTAAATCGACAATAAAAGTAAGCCCGTTTTGGAAAAATAATCCGAAGGAATCAATAAGTGCATGATAAAAGGAAAAGAAAGTCGAGAGACCTGCATCAAAAATACCGCTAAAATTTTCAAACCCGACTGCTGCCACTGCTCTTTCTGGAGCCCCGGAGCCAAATCTCAACTCAGATCCAAGAAATAGGCCTGAAAGTGGCACAATAATTGCAATGGCGAGTACTGCCACCAAAGCGTGGGGTGCGTAGGTGATGAGATTAAGATTCCGACGTTCAAGAGCAATGCCGGTGGTTTTGACATGCGGATTCGGAAGATTTTTTGGAGCAATAATTTCATCTCCGACAACATTGTTGTTTGGTTCCGGGAACTCCCGAGAAGTGCGCACAATCGTGATTTTTGAAGGATGAGTTATTTTTATTTTTTTAATGACATCCGAATTGTCTATATTTTTATTGATAGTTCGGATATCTTCGTTTGTTGCAGTTTTTTGGTTGATGAGAGCGGGAAGAAGGGGGGCACCTTGATCGCTGTAGTAACGCACAGTACTCCATGTTTTCGGAATGTCTGTGATTTGCCTATGGCTGTAGAGAGTTTTTTGAACTGCGAGGCGTGGATTCGGATGATTAATGATACTCTCTGAAATTGAGCTTGAGTTCTCATTTTTATGGCCTAACAGCGCCTCCTCAAGAACGTACCAGGTTCGCCCGACGCGCGTTGCTTTAATTTTTTGAGCTCGAGCAAGCTGTCCAATATAATCTTTGGCGTAACCACTGATTTCTGCAGCTCGTTTAGACGAGATGTATTTTTTACCGCTTATCGTAAGCTCATCCATACAAGTAGTATACCTGTGAATCAGTACCTACAGGCTGTGCGGTGAGTACGGTGTGGGTATTACGGAAAAATAATCCTCTTGAGCGATGCTTCAAGTTGAGGTGGATTAACGGCACCTTTTGTTTTTTTCATCCCCTGCCCGAGAAGATATTTCATAGCTTCTTCCTTCCCTGCCTTGATCTCATTCACGACTGCCTCATTTTCCTTAACGATCTCAAATGCGATTTGATCAACGCTCCCCGAATCACTCATCTGGAGGAGTCCCATGTCGTCCGCTATGCGTTTAAACGGTTTACCAGTTTCAAGCACCTTCTGAATTACCGTAAACGCGGCGGAGGAGTTAATCTCGCCGGAGGCCCTCATGCGCGCCGCAACAGCAAGAGAATCACCTATGCGTGCCAGCTCTGAGTCGCCAGCGTTCATACCTCGGATACTCGTTAGAAGAATGTTCGTTGCTATTTTCTTCTCCTTTGCATCTTTGATGGGTTCTATTTTTTCATCATAAAGAGAGGCGTATGCGTGATCGGCAACAAGGATTTCCGCATTAGCAACATCGAGACCGTTTCGGATGAGTCGCTCGCGTTTGATCCAAGGAAGCTCCGGCAGTGAATTCTTTATGTGTTTTGAAGAAAACTCGTCTACCCGAGACAATCTGAACTTTGGAATATCAGGATCCGGAAAATAGCGGTAATCATGCGAGTCTTCTTTTATGCGTTGTGAATAGGTAATTTCTTTCATCTCATCCCATCCGCGAGTCTCCTGAACAATCGCCTCCCCTCTCTCCAAAGCTTCGGTCTGTCTTTTTATCTCGTACTCTATCGCCTTCTCTACTGACTTAAAGGAGTTAAGGTTTTTTACTTCGACCTTCGTTCCGAAGTCTTTTGTTTTTGAAACGGAAATATTCGCCTCAACCCGCATCTGACCTTTTTCCATGTTGGCATCCCCCGCGCCAAGGTAACGCAAGAGCAGTTGCAATTCTTGAGCAAACTGACTGGCAACATGCGCATCATGAATAACGGGATCGGTAACTAATTCCATAAGCGGGATTCCGGACCGATTAAAATCAACAAGACTCCAGCCATCACCACCATGCTGGCTTCTGGCAGTGTCCTCCTCAAGGTGAACTCGAGTGATGGAAATATCGCGGAGAGATCCTTTGGACACCAACGGAAATTGGTACTGGCTGATCTGATACCCTTTCGGCAAGTCCGGATAAAAATAATTCTTGCGATCAAACTCAGTGTAGTCGGCGAGTGTACCGCCAAGCGCCGCGCCGACGCGTAATACTTGCTTGACTGCTTCTTTGTTAACAACGGGGAGCGTTCCGGGAAAACCCATGCACACCGGACACACATTTATATTCGGATTGGTTTCATCAGGGTCGTTTTTTGAATTGCAGAACATCTTCGTCTGCGTTTTCAATTCCGCGTGTATTTCCAAGCCGATGGTTGGAGCGTACGATGAAGACATAATAAGAAGAGGTGTGTTCCCCACTCCGCGCCTGAGAAAGAGACCGACGAAGCCATGAGAACCCCACGCCGACAAATCGTACCAGATTAGACCTCCGCAAGAAAGCGGACGAGAGCATCACCAAGACGTTTTACGGATGCATCATCAAGGATTGAAACCGCTATGACGGGTCCTGTTGCGATATCAAAGCGAGATCGGATATCAGCCACTGCCTCCTCTGAAACAGTGTCAGACTTTGTTATAACGATCATCTCGGCTTTCCGAGATAGAACTTCATCGTGATTTTTTAATTCTGCGCGCACCGTTTGGTAATCGCGCATGTGGTCGGAAGAGTCGGCTGCAATACAGTGGGTAAGTACGCGAGTTCGGGCGATGTGCCGAAGGAAAGCATGGCCTAGACCCTTTCCTACCGAGGCGCCTTCGATAAGGCCCGGGATATCTGCAATGATGTAGTTATAGTAGGCACCGAGAGATGGTTCGAGTGTTGTAAACGCATACGCACCCACTTTTGCATCTGCGCGAGTGAGGGCATTCAGAAGAGACGACTTGCCTGCGTTCGGAAGCCCTATCAGTCCTGCGTCAGCGATGAGTCGAAGTTCAATGTTAAACGCCGCCTCCTCTCCGTCTTGTCCGGGGACCCACTCTGTCGGGTACTGGTTGGTCGATGATTTGAAATGCGCGTTGCCGTGCCCTCCCCTTCCTCCTCGCAGTACAACCACTTCATCTCCTTCATTCAAAAGTTCGAAAGTCTCCCCGTTCTTTGTTCGAGTGATAACCGCACCGATAGGTATGTTGACGATGACGGCTGTGCCGTTTTTCCCGGCCATACTTTTGCTTTTGCCGTGCTCGCCGTTTTCTGCACGAAACATGTCCCGACCGCGATACCGAGCGAGGATGTTCATGTCTCGTACCCCGCGAAAAACGACATCGCCGCCATCGCCGCCGTCGCCTCCCGCAGGACCGGAAAATTCCTTCCCTTTAAGATGGAGCCATCTGACAACGCCGTTTCCTCCGCGTCCCGCACGAGCGCGTATCGTGATTTCGTCGACAAGTGCCATGAGTTTTATGCCAAATGTCTAAACACCCATTGCACAACCGCGATCAATGCACCGCCAAGCAAGGCGGTGACAAACTGTTCACTGAATGTTCCTGTTAGTGAGAAGCCGTCAACAAATGATGCGATGAATAAGATAAGGGCGGCATTGATGACAAAAGAGAAAAGCCCGAGGGTCAGCAGGTTAAGTGGGAGTGTGAGCAGAGTGAGAATCGGTTTAATGGTGACGTTGAGGATACCGAGAACCAAAGCGACTATTGCCGCTATATAAAAGCTATCCACCAGAAAACCCGGTACAAAGTACGCAGTGAGGAGAATAGCAAAGACGGTGCCCAAAAAACGCGCGATGAGACCCATATCGAGGTATTGTACTACTTTTCTTCTACCATGCGCCACCCCGATTGAAGGAGTGGCTCGGCCTTTTTATATTTAAGTTTTTTTGTTTCTTTCCCGTCAGTAATAGTGACATATTCATTCCTGCCTTTCTTGTCTGCTTGTGACGTGAGGGACACGGCGATGGGCTGGCGACTCGCGGGATTGCCGGCGGGTTCAGCATTGAGACGCATAATTGCATCTGCTGCAAACAGAGAAAGAGATTGCTCAAGGTCCTTGAACAACCGCAACCCCTCCCTTCTGTATTCAATAAACGGATCTCTGCCTCCTATCGAACGCAGATTGACGCTCCCGCGCAAATACTCCATGGTCTCCAGATGTTCAATCCAATACATGTCATATGCCTGAAGAAGAACTTTCCGCAACCCCCGCACAAAGTTTTCTTCTCCCATTTCTTTAGTTTTCTGATCAAGAATGGATAGGTCGGCATGGGCGGTATCCAGATGTTCGCGCGCAATTGCACGTATGGCATCGTTGTCTCCGACCAAAATGGCGTACCGTTTCGCATAGATTGTCGTCCGCTGGTGGTTAAGGACATCATCAAAACCAAGCACGTGCTTTCGGGAATCGAAGTTCCGTCCCTCAATCGTCTCCTGCGCCTTTTCCAATGAACGCGTGATCATGCGATTTTGAATCGGTTCGTCTTCAGGAATACCTAAGCGCCCCATAATTCCCTTGACGGCATCCGACGCGAAAATCCTCATAAGCTTGTCTTCAAGCGATATGAAAAACTTTGTTTCTCCCGGATCGCCTTGACGAGCACTGCGGCCGCGCAACTGGTTATCAATGCGGCGAGCGTCATGTCTTTCGGTGCCGATCACGAACAGTCCTCCCGCTGCTTTGACCTCTTCCGCCTCAGCGGAAGTTGTGGGGTTGCCTCCCAGTTTTACATCGACACCCCTGCCCGCCATGTTAGTTGCAACGGTAACCGCGCCCTTCTTTCCGGCCTGCGCAATGATCTCGCCTTCTCGCTCGTGATTTTTCGCGTTGAGCATTTCGTGCGGGATACCGGCAGACCGAAGCGCCGCCGACAGTCGTTCATTTATTTCAATGGAGGTGGTTCCCACCAAAACCGGCTGACCTTTCTCATGCCGTTCCTTTATTTCGCGGACCAACGCTTGAAATTTTCCCTCTTCGGTTTGAAAAATAAGATCATCCGTATCGATGCGAAGCGCGGGTTGGTTTGTGGGAATCACAATAACATCAAGGTTATACACCGAGCGAAACTCTTCTTCCGAGGTTAACCCGGTGCCGGTCATGCCGGAGAGCTTCTCGTACATGCGGAAATAATTTTGGAATGTGATTGAGGCGTATGTTTGGCTTTCTTTTTGAATCTTCACTCCTTCTTTCGCTTCTATCGCTTGATGAAGTCCTTCCGACCAGCGTCGTCCCGGTTGCAGGCGGCCCGTATATTCGTCGACAATGACAATTTCGTCATTTTTGACCACATAATCCTTGTCTTTAACGAAAAGTGCTTTTGCTTTTGCCGCAGATTCCAGATGGTGCGCATATTTCACTCCCCCTTCGGCATATAAGTTCTCTATCCCGAGCGCTTTTTCGGTCTTTTCGATTCCTGAATCGGTAATCTGAATAGCGCGACTCTTTTCATCAACCGTGTAATCCTCTCCCTCTTTGAAATTGCGTACCACGGTCGCGAAAGTCTTGTATAAGTCCTCAGCATCGCGAGCGGGTCCGGAAATAATCAGTGGAGTTCTTGCTTCGTCGATCAAGATCGAATCAACCTCGTCAACAATCGCAAAATTCAACGCGCGCTGACGTAAATTGAGCACATCATACTCAAGGTTGTCTCTCAGGTAGTCGAACCCAAACTCATTGTTTGTTCCATAGGTGATATCTGCATTGTATGCATCTTTCCGCGATACGGGGCGTAAAAACTCATGTACGACCTTGAACGAACCGAGTTGATCTCGTTCGGAATCCAGTTCACGGTGCGCAGGGTCATAAAGAAACGATGACTCATGGTTGATGACACCGACGGAAAGACCGAGCGCTTCATAAATCTGCCCCATCCACACGGCGTCCCGTCTCGCAAGATAGTCATTGACAGTGACAACGTGCACACCCTTCCCGGGGAGAGCATTCAAGTACGCAGGCAATGTAGCGACAAGCGTCTTTCCTTCACCCGTTCTCATTTCAGCGATTGCGCGGTTATGAAGAACGTACCCCCCCATAATCTGTACATCGTAGTGACGCTCGCCGGACACGCGGCGCGAACATTCCCTGACCAATGCGAACGCTTCGGGAAGGAGCTCGTCAAGAGACTCTCCTTTGGAGATGCGCTCCTTGAACGTAAGAGTCATCGCGCGCATGTCGGCATCGGAAAGCGTTTTCATTTTTTCCTCCAGCGCATTGACCTGAGGGACAACACCCTTAGCCCGCGCAAACAAAGGGCTCTGTTGAGAGAAAAAACGGTCAAGAAAGGCCATTGGCGCAATCCTACCACGCCCCTGCGTCACATCAAGCCGTGCGTACCAGCGCGTTAATGGGTAATGCAGTGTTCGAGAATAAATCAAAAAACATACATAGATATGAGCATAGCTGCGCGCATCAACTCAATAATGACTTAGTCGGCGTAGGGTCGCGGACGACCTCTTAATACAAAAACACCCCCGAAACTATTCGGGAGTGTTTGGAGCGTACGCTCCGCGCGTTACTTAAAAGTCAGCAACGCGAAACGACACTAGGCGCGTCGTTTTGCTTTCTTTGCTTTTCGCTTCGGTGCCTTTCGCTTTGGCGCCTTGCGCTTTGCAGTCTTCTTTGCTTTTTTAGCTGGTTTCTTTGCTTTTCGTCTTTTCATATGCGCATGTTAGGAGAGTAACAACTTGTATATTGTTTGACGCTCGACCTGAGTTGTGCGTTTAGAAACACATACTCTCGCGCCACAATACAAGACATACTCATTATGAAACGCGCGCGCAGGTACACAATGATATCAAACGCTCGATTGTGGATAACATTATCTTGAAAAAATAAAAATTGAGCTGAAAAAAATAAAATTAAAAGTTTTTTCGTAAATCTTTTTTATTTTTTCACAAATATTTTTTTTCAAACGACAATACGCGCACTTCGGGACTGATCTCGATCCCTGTTTTCTTTTTTACTTCCTCTTTCACGAACTGCGCAAGTGCAATTACCTCATCAGAAGATGCACCTCGTTCTGCCGTAATCACCAGTGGCTGTGCGGGCCATAAAAATGCATTGTTCTTTCTTTTTCCTTTGAGAGAAAGCACGTGGTCGAGTATCCACGCTAGAGGCACTTTGACTCCCCCTTCGGGCATAGGGAAGAGCGGTATAGCCGGAAATTGTGCTTTCATGCGCTGTGCTTCATCGGCAGGTAAGACCGGGTTTAGGAAAAAAGATCCGGCGGTTCCGTATTCCGAAAGTGGAGGAAATTTCTCTGCGCGGATGCGCATAACAGCGGTCCTGATGGTGTTCAATGTAGGATCTTCATTTGAATTTGTGAAGTGAGATGCAAGATCGCGGTATTCAACCTTGGGTCGGGTCGTTGTGCCGAGCCGGAATAAAACTTTCTGGATAAAAAAACGATCCGGTTCCCTTTTAAATAAACTTGTTCTGTATCCAAAACCAATATCTTCTCGGGTAATTTTTTTTTGTTCTCCCGATAATAAATCAAACGCGTCAACAGAAACGATTGAGTCACCCAACACTGCGCCGTATGCACCGATGTTCTGAACGACTGCGGCACCAACGGTCCCGGGAATGGCACTTAAATTTTCAATCCCCCACCATTCGTTATCCACGGCATGTTGAACCAGGGTATCCCACGAAGCACCCGCATCAACCTGCAACAGCGCATAATCATTTTCAACAGTAGCGACAATCGAGTCCGACGAAAGCCGGAGTAATACTGCATTGAGATTCTCATCCGGAGCAAGTATGTTTGAACCGCTCCCCAGAGGAAGAATAGGCAGATCTTGTTTTTTCGCAAAGTCCCGCGCTTCAGGTAATTCAGAAATAACGGCAGTAATCAAAAATCGGGCGGAGCCGCCCGTCTTAAATGTGGTCAGATCCTTTAATGATACGTTTTCTTCGACGCGCATGAGAGTATTCATCCGCACTATGCGACCGACGGGTGCGAGCTCCAAGCAAAAATCTATGTGAGTGCCGCCGTCGACCGCACACTGCGGACGAGTTCCCCGCAACCGAGCAATGATTGGGAGCGGTTCTCATTCACTCTACCCCTTTCACGGCGGTCGCTCAAGACCATAAACGAAAAACCCCCTTACGGGGGTTTTTCGCAGATTTTCGTAGAGCTAGCAGTTACTAGCACTCACTGCTGTGTAGCATAGCACACTCGTTTCAAAAAAGCAAGCTCTTTCGCCCTCAACTCCGCCCCGCCTGGTGAAAGCCGAGAGTTCTCTCCCACACCCAATGTATCTTCTCCCTCCCCACAACACTTCAATATATTGAAGTGTTGTGGGGGGAGGGGAAAAGGGAGGGGGCATGCACGCAAGACAGCTAAACGCCGAAAACCGGTGGCAGGAAGTCAGCGGTTGAGAGTCGGTCAGGGGTTCCGCCCGGCTTCAATTTCGCTGATGAAATACTCACCTTGAGCTTTGAAATCCGGTCTCAATTGTATCGCTTCGCGCAAAGACGCGATTGCGTCAGAACGCCTGCCGGCTTGAAGATAGGCAGCTGCGAGCTGGATGAGTGTCTGAGCGTCTCCCGGTTTTGCGTCAACGCGACCTTTGGCGATGGTGATTACTTTTTCGAAATCATGAACATCAAGGTACGCCTGGAGCACATAATCATCATTCGGCGTGAGAGTCCCGTATGTCTCCATCAACAAAGAATTGGCAAGTGCTGTATTGCCGAGCCGGATTTCGGTTGCGGCATAGTACGAGCGTGCCGTATCGAACGAGGTGTCGAGTTCATAGGCCTGTTTGAACCATTGGAGCGCCTCTTGAAGGTTGCCTGAATCCTGCGCAATCGTGCCGAGCTCGAACAAAACGCTTTGCTTATGGGGAGATAGCGTGAGTGCTTTTTCCGCGGCGGCTTTTGCTCCAACCAAATCGCCGAGCTGATGAAGAAAAGAAGCAAAGAAAATCTGGAGTCGGGCATCGTTCGGGACACGTGTGACCTCCGTGGTAAAACTCTCCACGGCAAACAACGCAACGTCCCGCTTGAATTCATCGGTGCTTCGGGCGGCAACGTCTTGTCCGCGTATTCTAAATGCGAACTGAAGCAATTGTTCGTTCGCCTCTTGTATCCCGGTCCCATAGCCGGAAACAGATGCTTTGTAATATTCAAAGTTCTGTGTCAACTCGGTTCCATGGGGTTTCAGCGCTTCAACAAGATCGTAGGCGCGCACTATACTTGGAATGTTCGCAAAATAGAAAATAAAAACGGATGCCACGAAAAAAGTAGCGGCCGTTCCTTGCCACAGAGATCCCGATATCGTCTTGGTTCCAACAATACTCTTTTTCCCTCTTCCGCTTTTTATCAGTATGTATCCGATAACCGACAGGAATAAAACAGAACTCATCAGGTTATCGAAAACGAACAGATTATGAAATGCGTACGCGGCTAACAGTCCGGTCAACAGTGCCTGCTCGGCAAGACTGAACGCGTGTTCCGTACTACCCGCATCAGATTCCTTTGGTTTGCGCCAAAGATACAGAAGTGCGTACCCGTAGAACGAGAGGTAGAGGAGTGCTCCCACCGCGCCACCCGCAACAAGCCAATCGAGGAACTGGTTGTGGGCTCGGTCAAACCACGGTTCTTGACCGTAGAGCGAGGGTTTGTAATCCTTGTTAAAGATGTAATTGAAACTCTCCGGTCCCCACCCGAATACCGGCCTCTCCATCGCCCCCTGAAGGGCCATATTCCAGATAGTGAACCGTGTTGCTCCTTCGGAAAGTGAAATGGACGCCAGCCGTGATAATACGAGATCGTGTTTAACAAACGAGGTGTTTTTTACAAGGGAAAATCCTCCGATAAAAATTATAAGAACGAGAGCAACCCCCAGACCCCATTTTCTCAGTCGTGTGTTCCCTTTTCCAAATACAACAAGAATAAGCCCTGAAAGCAGGAGCCCACCTACCACGCCAAGAATAGCTCCCCGCGTAGCTGAAAAAAAGACCATCACGAGTTGAAGGAGGAGCGCCACGGTGTACCCCACTTGAACCCATTTCTTATTAGTCCATGTGGTAAGAGCCAGAATGGTAATAAAGGCGTGGAAGAGCATGTACACCGCCAGATAGGTCGAGTTTCCGAATGTGGCGTCCACGCGGACGCCCCCCTGATGAATTTGCAAAATACCCGCCAGCTGAAACAGTCCGTACGCGCCCAGAATGACGGAAACCCCGATGGAGGTATTCCAAAAAGCTTTCCATATTTTTTCCGTGCGGAGCATTGATGTCGCCACGACAAAATACAAAAAGAGATGGACAAGGCCTATCCACCCCTCCATGCGCTCAAAATTAGACCAGAAGCTTTTCACCGGGTTCTCGCTCAAGAGTGTTGAGATGCCGAGCGACACAACAAAAAGAGCGAGCGCATACAAAAGTGCAGAACCGCGAGGACGTACATCCGCATCACGAAGCGCCAGCACAAACCACAATGCGAAGATTATCTCGACAATCGCCCTGAAAACGAACCCCTTCCCGGTAATGAACGGGAAAAACAGCTGGTCGGTAACAACCAGCGGCACAAAGAGGACGGCAAATAACCCGCCTAAAATCCCCCATTTCAAAATCTTCGCAACCATGATGTTTGTTATTGTAACACTCTGAAAACAGTCAAGAATCAGAGGGGTCTCCTGCCACGCTCACCTTCCAAGCGCACAATGTCAGCATCATTAAATGACCCAAAGGCAACCTCAATCACTCTGCCTCCTTTCCTTGAAAGCAGACGGTGTGCCGCGCCACGAGACACCTTCATAAGCTCGCCTTTCTTCAGAGATCCTTTTTTCGTACGCCCGTTTTTGATGATTTCATAACGAGCGTCTCCTTCGGCAAGCATCCACCACTCTTCGCGACTTTTGTGGTATTGCATACCCACACCTTCCCCGGGCTTTATCACCAGCGTTCTCAAGTTCCATCCTTTGCCTTTGTCCCATTGATAGAATTCGCCCCACGGCCGCACACACCGTGCGATGCCGCGGACCGCATCTTTTACCATCCACGACGAGGACTGCACTTTGCCGCCACGGCCGACATTAAAAACCATCTGGATGCCTAACTCTTTACACGTTTTAATGTCCCAATAAAGTGGTGAGTTGGGATTAGTGGAATTTTTTTTGTCACGATCTCCCCCGTTTGCAAAAACAGCCGGTTTAAGGCGAGCAAGTTCCCTTGAAACGCCGCGTTCAGCAACAGAACTTACGTTTCTCTTATGTTTACTTACAATCACCTTGTCAACAAAAGGAAACGAACGCAATAATTCAACGCGCTCGCTTTCGGGCATAAAAACAAATCCTTTTTTGTTTGCAAGCCATTGGTCATTGTTTAAAATAACCACTAGTTTATCCCCGAGCCTCCGCGCCTCTTTCAGGAGGCGCACATGCCCCACGTGCAAGGGGTCAAACCCCCCCGAAACCGCCACCCACCGTATCCTGTTTTCTCGTGTTTTTTTGGATGCAGATTGTTTCTTTTTCTTCCCTGCCATAATGACGGGAATAATAGTATCACAAAGGTCAAAATCTCTATTACAACCGATCCTTGCGATAAACCATGTGTTATTTTATATCATGAATGGATTCAATATCCCTATTGAATAAGGTGCAAAGAATTGCACGGCAACTATTGCGACCAGACATACGTTACCGGCTCATTAAATATGTGATATCGGGAAGCATATCTGCCACCGTAACGCTGAGTGTCCTGTATGCCATGACACAGTGGTTTGGAATATGGTACCTCTTCTCCTCCACAGTGGGGTTTTTTGTCGGATTTTTTGTAAGTTTTATGCTTCAAAAATTCTGGACGTTCCGAAATACGCGTATGGATATAATAGTTGCGCAAGCGTTTCTGTATTTTTTTATACTCGTGGGTAATCTTGGTGTAAATGCACTCGGTATGTATCTCTTAGTCGATATTTTGAATGTAGGGTACATCTTCGCTGAGATACTCGTTCTTGCTCTCGTAGCCAGCGAGAGTTTTTTTCTCTACATGCTGGTGTTCAAGAAGCAAGCGACCGATTCATAAAAATCAAACGGAAGAGTCGTGGGACGGCGGATAGTTATTCTGTGTCGTTTTTGATTTCTTAAAAATAATGAATTTGTAGATGAGAAAGTTTAAGAGAGCGATAACTCCGTATACGGGCACTTGTGCCCAGAGGTACCATATGCCGAAGAACTCAACGAGCACATAGAGAAGGATGGCGTTTATGGCGAGATCTGCGAGTGCCACAAACAAATATACTGATAACTGTAAACGAAGTGTTCCTTTTTCTTTGTCTTCAAATGTCCAGAATTTTTGAAGAGTGAAGCTGACAAAAAAAGAAATCGTGAACGCAAGAACAAGAGAGAAGAGGTACCAGATACCGACGATGTCCGTGAACAGATATAATAGCGCTAATTCCGTGACTGCCACCACTCCACCCGAAATTAGAAACTTGAAAATTTGTGCCACTACAGGTCGTTGCGAAACGAAACGTATCAGCCGATTCTGCATGGGTGCCATGATATCATTGGCGGTGCGTACACGCGCACCCCACACCGTATGAAACATGTCCTCATAACCGGCGGCTGCGGTTTTATGGGTTCAAACTTCATCCATTTTTTATTGAAGACGGAACCGTATATTTCCATAGTCAACCTTGACGCCCTTACCTACGCGGGAAACCGGGAAAATCTCGTTGGATTGGACGAGCAACATTATCGATTCGTGCAAGGCGATATCGCTGACGAAACATTAGTCCGTCGTCTTATGAAGGAAGCGGATACCGTAGTGAACTTCGCCGCAGAGACTCATGTTGATCGCTCTATCCACGAAAACAGACTGAGTTTTGTGCATACCAATATCGACGGGGTCTATACACTACTCGAAGCTCTTCGCGAATCGCCGACCGTAAAAAGGATGGTGCACATTTCAACTGATGAAGTCTGGGGAGATCTTCCACTTAATTCAAAAGAGCAGTTTGATGAAGAATCGCCTTTCAAGCCCAACTCTCCTTACGCCGCATCAAAAGCCGGCGGGGATATGCTCATCCGGGCCTACGTGAAGACATACGATGTACCGGTCATCGTATCGCATTCAGTGAATAACTTCGGTCCACGGCAATTTCCTGAAAAAATAATTCCGTTTTTTACGCTTCAAGCCCGCGAAGGAAATCCTCTTCCCCTTTACGGAGACGGAACGAACGTGCGCGACTGGTTGTATGTGGATGATCATTCGTCAGCTATTCTTACACTTCTGCAAAAAGGCGTCGTGGGTGACGTGTATGCTATCTCAGCCGGAGAAGAACATGCGAACATTGATATCGCACGCACCATACTGCGTATTCTTGGAAAATCGGAAGATGGTATCACATTCGTGAAAGACCGACCCGCGCACGATTTACGATATTCGGTCAATTCAGCAAAATTGCAAGCGCTCGGCTGGAAACCACGGAGCACATTCGAAGAAAAACTCAAAGAAACCGTGGCGTGGTATGCTGAAAATCCGTCGTGGCTGGCTGCGGCAATGCGGGCACAAAAAAATATTAATGCCCATATAACAACCTGAAATCGCCGGAACATACGAACATGAAAGGGGTCATCTTAGCAGGAGGAAACGGCACGCGACTGAAGCCGTTGACGTTGGTCACAAATAAACATCTTCTTCCAGTCTATGACAAGCCGGTAATTTATTATGCAATAGAAAAATTAGTAAAAGCCGGGGTCAATCGCGTCATGATTGTCACTTCGCCCAGACAAGTGGAAGATTTTGTCGACCTGCTGGGCTCGGGTCAGGATTTCATTTCAAAAAAGACAGGAAAACAGATTCAAATTGTGTACGGCATTCAGAATCAGCCACGCGGCATCGCCGATGGGTTGTACATCGCAAAAGACTATGTGGGTACCGATAACTGTGTGCTCTACCTGGGTGACAACATTCTGGAAGACGATATAGGAGAATATATTACCAATTTCAAAGGAGGCGCGGCTGTGTTTCTGAAAAGTGTGCAAAACCCAGAACGATTCGGCGTCGCCACGGTTGATCAAGAAGGAAAAGTTCTTGAGATAACGGAAAAGCCAACTAAACCGAAATCAAACATGGCGGTCGCTGGCGTATACATTTACGATAACACCGTATTCAAAAAAATGGCTGGCCAGCCTCTTTCGGAACGCGGAGAATATGACATTACCTATGTAAATAATAAATATATTGATGAAGGATCGTTACATTCAGTTGTGCTCAAAAAAGAATGGTTCGATATAGGAACCAAGGACGCTCTCATCGAAGCGGGAAATTTCATGAGGAGAAAAAGGCGCCACATCCCAGTATAATAATATCCAACTATATGAAATTCGGTTTCGTTTACTGGCACCCTCGTATCTACGAATTTGCCATGAGAATTTTTTATGGCGCGGACTATGGTAAGAGGTATGAGACGGTGCGTGATGGGGTAGGTGATCTTGAGATATTCGATGTGTGTTGCGGGGATGCAAAAATCGCTTCATACCTTCCCGACGCAAAAAAAATACCGCGGTATGGATTTCAATCTCGGATTCGTCGCCCATGCACAAAAACGAGGATTGCATGTGGATTACGGCAACTTACAATCACAAGAAATTCCTACTACGGAATGTATTCTCCTCCAAGGCAGTCTGTACCACTTTTACCCATCTCACCGAACAGTCATCGAGCGTCTTTTGAAAGCCGCGACCGTCAAAGTAATTATTTCGGAACCGATAAGAACATTGAGTGCTCATAAAAATATATTTTTAAGAATATTCGCCAAATATATTACTAAAACAGCGAGCGGTTTCCATGAAAAGCGATTCACGAGAGAAGAAATGTTTCAGCTGGCTAACGAGTTTCATGCGGAAAAAATAGTTGAAGCAGGGACCGATATGGTAATTTTCTTTAAAAAAATTACCATAAGATGAAAGATCTTTTGATCAAAAAGAAAAAGCCGACAAAGAAAATCAGTTTTCGCTTTATTTTATAAATCGCTGTATAGTATTCCTTATGAAAGAATATGCGGAAACGCCCGACATTTCTATCATAATCGCTTGTTACAACGAGATGCCGCACCTTCCTGAAAGCGTTCAGGAAATTGAGGATGTGCTGGACAACACAATCTATTCATACGAGCTTATTTTCATTGATGACTGCAGTAGTGATGCTACAAGAGAGACAATACAACGTATCTGCAACGGAAAAGAAAACTATCGGTATGTACTCCATGAGAAGAACGTGGGAAGGGGCGGTACGGTACGTGAAGGACTGTCTATGGCGCAGGGAACATCCGCGGGCTTCCTGGACATCGATCTTGAAATACGCGCATGGTACATCCCCGCCCTTGTCGGGTACCTGCACAAAGGATACGACGTGGCGTGCGTCGAGCGAATTGAGGAGCCAGCGTGGAATCCATACATCATGTTCCGCGTGGTTTTAAGCGGCGGGTATAAAATCCTCTCAAAATTGATTTTGCCGACATATACACCTGATACAGAATCAGGGTACAAGTTCTTCACTATGGCTACCATGGCTGACACAATACAGGCGACGACCCACAACGGCTGGTTTTGGGATACTGAAATTATCGCCGTTGCTGAAGCAGCGGGTAAAAAAGTGAAGTCGGTTCGTGGCGTGTTCACCAGACGCCCGGAAAAGAAAAGCACCGTGCGACTTCTTCCAGATACCTTTGCGCATCTCCGTGCACTGTTGCAATACCGTATACAACACGGAGCGCAAAAACATCCTGTTAAACCCCAGCTATGAATGTAGTCGAAAGGATAGTACAGACGCTCACCAGTAGCCCAGTAATGTATGACATATGTCAGGTCGTGCTTGAAGGTGATTATCATACGGCCATAACTGAAACAGTTGACCAGACAGGGGATGAAAAAATATTGGAGATTGGATGCGGTACCGGATACTTTGGACAATTTTTCAATAACTACACCGGTGTGGATATCGACCCGGCATATATCGCCGGCGCCAAACGACAATACGAATCGGCAACTCGGAAATTTCTGGTTGGTGATGCAACCGCGCTTGATTTTCCAGACAAAAGTTTCGACAAAGTGGTCGTCATCAATGTCATACATCATCTGAATGACGATGAGACGCGTGCCGCACTCGGAGAAGCAAAACGACTCGCCAAAAAATATGTGTATATATTTGACATGTCCACCGATCGAGTTTCTTTTATCACTCCCCTCCTCCTGAGTCTCGACAATGGAAAATTTATCCGCCCTCTTGAGGAACAATTAAAGCTTGTGAGTGGTGTCCTGGGAGTCGAGACATCATCCGTCTTCATACCTCCGCGAAAATTACTTGGGCATAGCGTTATCGTCTGCCGTTTGTAATACTATTGTCATGTCCTCTCAAAATGACTACATAGTGTTTGGGTCGCCCAGCATCGGGCAAGAGGAAATTGACGAGGTTGTAGACAGCATGCGCACGGGGTGGATAGGCACCGGACCGAAAGTTACGCGGTTTGAAGAGTCTGTGCGCGCCTATGTCGGCGCACAATACGGTGTCGCTCTCAATTCTTGCACCGCAGGCATGCATCTGTCGCTCCTCGCATTCGGGATAGGCCCTGGTGACGAGGTGATAACGACTCCTCTCTCTTTCTGCGCAACGGCAAATGTCATTATTCACGCTGGTGCTACGCCTATATTCGTTGATGTTGACGGGGCAACGATGAACATCGACCACGCACTCATCGAGCGCGCCATCACGCCGAAAACCAAAGCGATTATGCCCGTACATTTTGCCGGTCGGCCGTGCGATATGGATACAATTATGGCGCTGGCAAAGAAACATCATCTGCTGGTGATTGAAGACGCCGCACACGCGATAGGCGCCGAGTATAGAGGAAAGAAGATTGGCAGTATCGGTGATGCCACGTGCTTCAGTTTTTATGTGACAAAAAATATTGTTACCGGCGAAGGAGGGATGGTGATGACCAATAACGAAGAGGCGGCAAAAAAGATAAAAGTATATGGTCTCCACGGCTTATCGGCAGACGCGTGGAAACGCTATTCCGATGAGGGATACAAGCACTATGACGTTGTATTCCCCGGATTCAAATACAACATGATGGATCTGCAGGCCGCCATCGGCATACAACAAATGAAGAAGATTGATCAATTTTACGCGCGGCGAAAAGAAATATGGGAAACGTACAAAAAAGCTTTTAAAGATTTGCCGGTCGGCCTGCCGGACGAAACACCAACCGACCAGAAGCATGCGCTACATTTGTTTACTCTGCTTATCGATGAAAAAACCGCCGGCATACAGAGAGATGCGTTCATGCAGGCATTGCATCAACGAGGCATTGGCTCCGGCGTACATTTTATGCCGATACACTTACTCGAATATTACCGCAAACGCTACGGCTATGCGCGTGGCGCCTATCCGAACACCGAATATATTGGGGATAGGACGGTTTCCATACCATTGAGTGCAAAACTGACAGATACTGATGTCGACCGGATTATTTATGCAATCAGGGAAATTATTCTCAGTCAGTGAGTGAACAACGTTTAAGAAAAATCGGTCGAAACAACTTTGCACGAAATCAGATTCTCTTGAGAAGCGTGTAACGATTCGCCGAACTGATCGGGTGGTACCGAGCGAATTGCGGATCCTTGATGTTGTATTCACTAGTGCCAACAACGACGTAGTCCGTACCCCCTTGTGCCAAGATTGGCAATGTTTCTACACCAAGGAGCTGGTCGGGATGCGGAGCCATGTATTGATAATACTCGTGTTCTGAAAGCATGATGACCACCTCTGGTACGTTATAAACGAATATGCTCGCATCCATAGGAAGCGTGGCGAGCATATTCCCAACATCGCGCGAGCGTTCTGAATGATAATAATCTGCGACGTACGACGAGCGCATAAGTTGATAACCTTGCCCCATAATCATCAGTATGAGAAATACGTAGGGCAACCACGGAACCCTCGCCAAAAACGGTAAACGTTTAGCAAAACTCTTGAAAACATTCGTCACTGCATAGGGAAGAAAAAGTAGCGCAACTGCCATTGCTGGAAAAAGATACCGAGACCAACCAACCAAACGAAGAAACTCAGCAATGGTGGCTAGAGAGAAAAAGAACAAGACCAGTTCGACGATCGACACACTTTTCGCGGATCTGCGACGAACGAAAAGCGCCACTCCCCAAGATACAAGCAAGAGGAGCGTATAGAGAGGGGTTGTTTCTCTCACGAAACGAAGTGCGTTTTCGATTGCAAGAGCGGTCAGGTCCGTCTCGCCATATGGATTGGCATAAAAGGATATAAAATAGAGTAGCGAATCGCTTCCGCTAAATTGTAAATAAAACCAAATACTGACAGGCAGAAGAAAAGTGAACGCACCGAGAATAAATCCTGATAAACGAAAACGCACCTCGCGCCATCGTATGAGCCACGCAAGAGCAAGCGCCGGTAGAATAAGTACAAAATTCGGCTTTGTGGCAACGAAAAGACCTATGGCGAGTCCGGTCAATGCATATGCCCACAAATTTTTATAGGAGCTTCGCTCAAGCCACACCAAGGCGAGCGCTCCGAGCATGAGGAAAAAAAGACCAGGCACTTCTCCAAGAACACTTTTGCCGATACCGTAGAGCATCGCAAAACTTGCCAAAAGGAGCAGGCTCCATGCGCCAATCCATGCGCCGAAAAGCGCTCGTATGAGCGCATAGGCAGCGGCTGCAAAGGCAACGATGAAAAGCGCCATGACCGCACGGCCCTGAAAAACACCGGGTCCAAAGAACTTGTACGAAAATGCGATAGGGCCAATGAAAGGAAACCCTCCACTCACAAATCCTGCGGATAGGAATTCACCGGGCGCCGTTTGAATTGATGGTACGCCATG
>Ga0210057_1003163_pt1 | contig 22844 bp, 37 predicted proteins | sample CryGeyCG2114_010_2_FD_183968 | JGI IMG/M metagenome (GOLD analysis project Ga0210057, IMG submission 183968) | Groundwater microbial communities from aquifer - Crystal Geyser CG10_big_fil_rev_8/21/14_0.10 (SPAdes) (version 2) | ecosystem: Environmental > Aquatic > Deep subsurface > Groundwater ...
CAAATTGGTAGGAAATATTTTAGTTTTTAAGAAATGGAAGCAGTTTTACAATTTTACTTTTTGACCACTGTTTTGCAAATCCCATTTCCTCGCCGGCATTTAAAGCCGCCAAGACAAGTAAAACCAAAGCATAGATAATATGTTCATCTATTATTGGATTGTTAGCTGGAGGAAATACAGAAAGGTACATAAGAACCATCATCGTTGCGCCAGCAAGTGAAGCAAACCTCAAAGCAATTCCCAAAACGAAAGCTAAACCCACTCCCAAAAGCCCTAACATAAATAAATAATCGATTAAGGGATTGCCTGCAAGACCTTGGTAAACATTTGCAAATGGTCCTTTTGGTGCATTCATTAGATAACCGGTAGTAGGTGATCCGCCAGCAAGCCAAGCACGCTCGGAAAGAGTTGCAAAACCTAATCCTAAAAGCTTATCAAAAAAAGCCCAAAGAAATACGAACCCGATACTTATTCTCAACAGACCAGTGTAGAGTTTCTTCATTACCTATATTAAAGCCTGCTTAAGAGCATCTTGTCAAGAAGCATCAATAAATTCGAAGCTTGAAAGGTCATATATTACATCTTTTCTCTCAACAATTATTTTCCACTTTTTCTTTTTTGCATGTTCCGCAAGCTTTCTATTCGGATTAAAAGCAATCGGATTCCCTAACATTTCCAAAAATGAAATGTCTGATTCGGTATCGCCAATACCAATTGATTTTTCTAAATCGAATTGATTATTGTATCTTTCTAAAAAATTTAAGAGAGTTTTTTTCTTGTCACTTGCGGGGTTTCCATATGGCTGGGTTCCTGTAAACTTCCCATCTATTATTTCGTAATATCCACCCAAATATTTATCAAAACCTATATCTTTTGCAAAACTAGTTAAAATATGCCCGGGAGATCCCGAAATAGCAAATAGAAAAAACCCCTCCGATTTTAGTTTTTTTATTAAACCCCTAGTGTATCTATATAATTTTTTCTTTTCATTTTTTAAAACCTTCTCGACAGCATCCTCTATGTCCTTTTCATTTTTTCCTTTTATATTTTTTTCATAAACAGTAACAACTTTTCCTATGTATCCCTCGTACCCTTTTTCCCGATTGAGCCATGCCTTGTAATCTTCTTCTATCTCTTTTTCTACTTTAACTGAAAATATTTTTCTCGCTACTAACACTTTTGTTAATTCTATAAGAAGACTTGAGCGGAATAGTGTCCCGTCGATATCAAAGACTGCCAATTTTTTCATTCTGGTAAACTCACTTTAATACATCAATTGTCTTTGCTAATGTAATATCTTTATCTGTTACCCCACCTTCGTCATGGGTAGAAAGAGAAACAGTAACTTTGTTGTAATTAATCTCAATATCCGGATGATGTTTTTGTTTTTCAGCAATTGGAGCGATTTTATTTACAAACTCGATAGACTCTAAAAAGTTTCCAAACTCGAAAGTTTTTTTAATTTCACCTTCCTTCAAAGCCCACCCTCTTAAATTGTTTACTTTAGATTTTATTTCCTGATTACTTAATTTCAATAAGCCTATTATAGTATATCGGGAATATTTATCTTTCCTGAGATAAATAATTTGCAAACCGCCTGGCTTACAAGTACCGCCACGGCAAGAATAATTAAATAGCTTCCAAACATTATAGGAAATGGGGCAAGTGAAAATTGGAGAACTCCTAGAATAAATGCTGTCCACCACGATACTGTTGATATCGCTCCGGACGCGAAGGCAAGACTCCTTGCCTTGCGCATCTTTTTGTCCTCATTTTCTCTTTCAATAAAGTTAATTGAGGTTAATTTTGGCGTAACTGCAAAATTTAATACTAAACCATTGACTACAATAACACCAACTACTGCCATTTTTGTAAGAAATTTCGCTGAATTTAAATAAAACTCTATACTGGATAGGAATAAGAGAAATCCTGAAAAAACTATAACAGCAAGTCCTACCCAAATTATCCTTGAAAAAACCCTTAAAGTCCTTACCTCCTCTTCAGTAATTTTTCTGTCTTTTAGAAATCTGAAGAAGAAAATGTCTGCCATCAGTGCTCCCCCAAAACCCAAAACAATACCGACCAAATGGAATCCGAGAATATATCTAAAATTCTCCTGAAGAAAAGAAGGGACATCCATTAATTTAAGTCTACCAAATTTTAAATTTTTTTAGAATGCAAAGTGCTTCAGCACTTTGAGTAAACATTGCAAAAATTTCAAAGAAATTTTTGAGAGGCGAGAAAACCGACTGAATAGCAAAGTTAAGAGTTTGTAAAATTCCGAAGGAATTTTAAGTGAGAAAAAGCAGAGCTACCAAATTTTACTATTTTTTTATTCCTCTATTTGCAAAATGCCTCAGCATTTTGAAGAGGAAATGCCAACTGGTAAGTGAAGTTTCGATTATATCAAAACAAAGCGCTTAAGTTGCGCATTGACGTGTCGGGGTGCGGAGAATCGAACTCCAGCCACACGACCCCCAGCCGCGTATTCTACCTTTAAACTACACCCCGCGAAGGTAATTGTAACAGAATTAATGAATATTTATAAGTAAAAAAACCTATTCTGGATAATAAGAAGTTGTAATTTGACCAGTATACGAATCTATTTCAAGTTGGGTAATTTGCTGTGGGGAAACACTGGCTGTCTGACTAACAGGGTTAATAAATAGTCCCAGTGGTGGGTTTTGTGGAGTTATAATAACTGAATAACTTCCTGCCTCCAACATTTCCCAATCAACACCCCAAAATCTGGAAAAGCTGACTAGGGGATAAAGATTCGGAGATACATTGATTTCTACTTGAGATGGGGGATTTGTTGCAACCCTCAGTCTTCCACTATTATAAGTAGGTCCTACTGAGGGATCATTTACAGATGTATGAACTTGCCCAGTAGTTGCGTCCACCATTAAATTTGTAGTCATGTCGTCTTCTACTCTTATAATTCTAGAAATCGGAAGAACAACCCGTTTACCGTTAATTGTACTATGAGGATAGTCAAAACTAATTTCATAGTCTCCTACATTAATCTCATCCCAATCAACCCCCCATTGTCTATTAAAATTTGATGCTGAATCCGATATCGAACTTACATTTATATCAAGTCCTGCTGCGGGATTTGTCTCAACCCTTAATAGTCCGCTCTCAAACTCCTCATTTTCTCCCCTATCTTCCCAAATTTTATCAGTTCTTGTCTGGCCTGTGGTTAAATCTATAATTACATGAGTCGTTTTAGATGAATCAATTGAAATATCTAAAGGTGACGGTACGACGGTTGTTTTACCATTAATAGATGGCTCATTATAGACTACCTTTACTTTATATTGACCTACTTGAAGCCTCTCCCAATCGATTCCCCATTGTCTTTGAAAATTTATGCTCTCATTATTTTCTTTTTCAACAATTATTGTTGCATCAACAGCCGGCTGTGTGCTTACTTTAAGAAGTCCACTTTTTGACGTAGCAATAAAATCACTCATGTATTGATGAACTGGTCTTCCTACTATCCCGTATGCACCCGCTAGCTCCAGATTAGGGTCACTAAAGTCTTTCCATGCAAACCAAAAAATCTTGGATGCACCACTATTTAAAAAAGAACTGTATGCATACTGAAGAAAATCCGTCTGCCTTCCGTCAGGTGAATCCGCTTTAAATCCGGCTTCTGTAACCCAAACCGACTTATTCCATGAATCCTTATAGTAATTAATATTAGATTCAAAATTGTCTAGTCTGTCCTTTGATGTCCAACCCCAATCATACCCGTGGACTGATATAACATCTGTATAATTTACTCCCCCCAGTAAGATTAATTCGTCGGAAAAATCTCTGCTTTCCTGCATTAAGTATCCTCCGGTTATATCAATAACTTCATCTCCATCTGTATCTCGACCGTTATGAAATGCCATTAGACCTCCAAGCCCTACAACAGTAGCGTTAGGATCGTTCACTTTTATTATTTCATAAGCACTTTTTAACATTTGAAAATAATTCTCTGGGCTTCCATTTTGATATCCCATTTGAAATACCGGTTCCAATGGCTCATTCCAAATTTCATAGGCTTCTATTTTCCCAGCAAATTTTTCAGAAACACAATCTACCACCAATTCCCAATCTTCGAGGGAAAAGGTTTCAGCCCTTCCATTGCCGGTAAAATCGGGAGTCCATGGAATAATGCCGGAGCCACATATGGATTGCGCATAGTTAACTGTAAGGTGATCAATTACACCTAACACTTTATATCCCTCAAGCTTATCAACATCAATAAAAGTTTGCATACAAACAGGACCGCCCGTAGGAACACAAACAACTTGATTTTGAAAATAAGAATATCCTAATCTTGGAGTTACATCTGCCCTAATCCAATTTACTCCTGCAAATGAAAGATCAGACTTAAACACATTTAGGGCAACAGTTCCCTCATCTCCTCTGCCGTCGGGCATTTGTAAGTTAGTAACAGCAATTCCATAATTAAAAGGGCTTTCAGCTGATGTAATCTCTGGAGTTGGGGGGAAAGATGGAGCAAGAACTTGAGCAAAAGTGCTTTTTGCAGAAATTGAAACTAGAATAAATAGAACTAGCAAATAGGAAGAAACGAGTAGTCTGCGCATCTATTATTAAGATTAACATTTGTTTTTTACAAATGTCAATTTAAACTAGAATATCAAAACCTATTGAAATGGAGGAAAAAGTTGCTACAATGGAAATTGTTAAATATGGCAAAACAATCAGCTAAAACAGCAAAAGTAATACCCCAGGGACAAGTAGAAGAATCCGGACGTGCAAGCGCCATAAAAATGGCAATGGAGCAAATCGAAAAACAGTACGGTAAGGGCTCCATTATGAAGTTTGGAGATAAAAACGAAAACCTCACCATAGACGTCATTTCAACCGGTGCGTTTCCTCTAGATATAGCACTAGGAGTCGGAGGACTTCCTCGCGGAAGAGTAGTTGAGATTTTTGGTCCCGAAGCATCCGGCAAAACCACAGTTTGCTTGTCTCTTATTGCTGAAGCCCAGAAAAGAGGAGGAGTCGTTGCTTTTATAGACGCTGAGCATGCTCTTGACCCACTATGGGCACAGACTATCGGAGTAAAGCTAGATGACCTTTTAATTTCCCAGCCTGACACGGGAGAACAGGCACTAGAGATAACCGAACAGTTAATAAGAAGCGGAGGAGTTGACGTAGTAGTTGTAGACTCCGTTGCAGCTCTCGTTCCTAGAGCAGAGATAGAGGGAGAAATGGGAGATTCAGTTATGGGAATGCAGGCTCGCCTAATGTCTCAGGCATTAAGAAAACTAACCGGAATAATTTCAAAAAGCAGAACTGTTCTAATATTTACAAATCAGTTAAGGCAAAAAATCGGTGTTATGTTTGGCAATCCTGAGACAACTCCTGGTGGACTTGCTCTAAAATTTTACGCATCAGTGAGAATGGATATAAGGCGTATTGAAACACTCAAGCAGGGAGATAAAGTAATCGGAACCCGCTCAAGAGTAAAGATAGTAAAAAATAAAGTTGCTCCACCATTTAGAATTGCAGAATTTGACATTATGTCCGACGGAATTTCGAAAGAAGGCGGAATTTTAGACGTAGCAATAGAAATGGGAGTAATAGAAAAAAATGGAGCATTTTTAAGATACGAAGGAGAAATAATAGGGCAGGGTAAAGAAGCTGCAAAAATATATCTCAAAGAAAATAAAGATGTTGCTGAAAAAATGAAAAAGCAAATACTTGAAAAAACAAAATCTGGAGGTTCTATGATAGAAGTTGGTGTTGAAAATGATGAAGACGAATCAGAGTAATACTCCTTCTACTCCATTTAATAAGGCTTTAAAATATCTTTCATACAAAAATAGAAGCACAAAAGAAATCTATGACTATTTAAAGAAGAAGGATTTTTCTGATAATGAAATAAATGAAACCATAGAAAAACTTATAGAATATAAATTTTTAGACGATACTAATTTTTCTGAAATTTTCATTCGCGATAGACAGCTAAAGGGCAGAAGTAAAAGGATGATTTCTTACGAATTGAAACAAAAAGGAGTAAATAAAGAAACTGTAGAAGAAACTCTTAGTAAGGCAAAAGAAGATTTAAAAACCGCAAAAGAATATATAGAAAAAAGAATGCATCAATTTGATAGACTAGATCCTGAAAAAAGAAAACAAAGAATAATAGGACGGTTACAATCACGAGGTTATAACTGGGATATAATAAAAGAAATTCTGAAAAAATTTGCGGTTTAGAACCTAGCGCTTTGGGCTTTGTCTTTTTCTTCTCGTCCCACATATCTTGCCTTTCGCCTTTTCAGTATTATCCATACACGGCTCAAGGAGCGATATTGAGGGACTTCGCCGCAAGAGTTTACCTCTTCGGACTTTGTCTTTTTCTTCTCGCTTTACCGCCCATTCCTACTTTTCGTCTTTCACGAACACGTGAATCTCGAGTTAGGAAGTCGCCTTTCTTAAGCAAATCATGATAAGCGTCTGTGTCTTGTTTATCCAAAGCCCTTGCTACTCCATGAATCATCGCGTCTAGCTGACCGCTTTCTCCTCCACCTGCTACTTTTACAGTCATAATAAACTTTCCTTCAACACCTATCTGCTTAAGGAATTTATTAAATTTAGGAGAATATGACTTAAATCCGAAATAATCCATTAATAAAACTCCATTAACTGACACTTCTCCTTTTGATAATTCCATTTCCCCCTCCATGACTTTTCTTAAGGTCGGATATAGCCTAACGCGAGCTACAGCAGACTTTCGTCTACCGACTGTTTGAATATAATCTTTTACTGTATTTTTCTTAATTTTTGCCATATTTTAATTTTCTATAAATTTTTCAGTAAAATCGTGTTCCGCTGCGTTAAAAACGTGCAGTCTTTTCAACATTTCTGCTCGTAATTTATTTTTAGGAAGCATTCCTCTTACAGCATGCGTGATTATTTCTTTAGAGCTCTGTTTCTTTACTTCCTCATAAGTCCTTGTTCTAAGTCCTCCCGGATATCCTGAAAAGTTAGTATATTTTTTATTCTTCTCTTTGTTGCCACTTACCTCAACTCTATCAGAATTAATGAGAACTACATGATCTCCACAATCCAAATTAGGCACATAATATGCTTTATTTTTGCCCATTAATTTTTGGGCAATATCAGTTGCTATTCTTCCCAAAATTTTTCCTTTTGCATCAACCAAATGCCACTCCCTTTTTATATCCTTTACTTTTGTTGATATGGTTACTTTTTCCATAATTTATCCTTTCTTTTGTCTCGTTACAGTTATTTTCTGTAAAACTGATTTTACTTTTTGTGTACTCTTATTTCCTACACTCCTTTTTATTTCCTTTTTAACAGTTTTTTTAGTATCTTTTTTGACTGCAGATTTTTTGGCTTTCTTTACTACTGCTTTTTCGCCTTTTTCTACAAATTCTAAAAGTACCATATCAGCATTGTCTTTTCCTCTATTTCCTAATTTTACTATACGTGTATATCCTCCCGGACGTTTTAGAAATCTCGGACCTATTTCTGTTATTAATTTTATAACAGCATCCTCGCTAATGTCTTTTTTAAGGTGATAAGAAGCACTTTCGCCCCTTTTAGCAACCGTTACAAGCTTTTCTACCTGTCCTTTTACAGCTTTTGCTTTTGCTTCAGTTGTCTTTATTTCCTCATTCAAAATCAAAGAACGCATTAAATTTCTAAATAATGATCTTCTTTGATTAACATCTTTTTTAAATTTTCTTCCAAAAACTTTCTTTTTCATATATCATCCGTAAAAAAAATGCGTCCTTTTGACGCATGGTTGTTATCGCTTAAACCCTAAAGTTATTTACTATTAAATTCAATTCCCTTTTTGTCCAATGCTTCTTCGATAATCGATAACGATTTTGCCCCCAAATTTCTATATGCCATTAACTCTTTTCTCGGAGTATTTAATATATCAGCAACTGTTTCCATTCCGGCATTTTTCAAACTATTATAAATTCTTGTAGGTAAATCCAGCTCGTCAACAGTTATATCCTCACCTACTTGTTTTTCGCGGCTAACACTAGCTGCATCTTCTGTATCAGCATTTTCCTCTTCGGGAGAAAATGCCTGTTTGAAGTAAGAAACTAGAATAGCACTTGCTGTTTCTAAAGCATCTTTTGGCTCAACGCTACCGTCTGTACTAACCTCAAGAATCAATTTATCATAATTTGTTTGACCTCCTACACGTGTTGGTTCAACTTTATAATTAACTTTTGTAACAGGAGTAAATATGGCATCAACCGGAATTACTCCAACAGTTGTTATCTCGCGTTCATTTGCAAGAGAGTATCCAAATCCTTTTTCTACAACCATTTCTATATTAATTTTAGATTTTTTATCTGAAAGGTTACCTAGGTAGTGTTTTGGGTCAACAATTTCAGCTCCGTCTTTACCTTCAACATCTGCTCCTGTTATATCTCCTGGACCAGTTTTGGAAAGAACAATCTTAGCTGTAGATACACCTTCAGGAAGTCTTACTCTTAATGTTTTTATATTGAAAATAAGCTCTATGATATCTTCTTTAAGACCTGGAAGGGTTGTAAACATATGTTGAACCCCATCAATTTTTACAGAAGTTACAGCTGCACCCTCGATATTTGTTAAAAGAACCCGCCTTAAAGCAACACCCATAGTGTGCCCAAAACCAGGCTCAAGAGGCTCAATAACAAATTGAGTATATCCTTTTTCCTTTTTTTCTTCTTTTACTTGAAATGTTGGTCTATTCATATGCAACAAGTGTTAATTTTACTACTAACGGGAGTAGAATTCAATAACTAACTGATACTCCACCGGATTTGCTATTTCTTCACTTTTTGGCATTCTTTTCAGCTCTCCTGTAAGCTTTGTCTTTGATAAACTAGGAAGAACTTCTAATTGATTGTCTTCTATCATTTTTTTGTTTATTTCATTCGCAACAAATTTTTCAGAAACTGAAACTTTATCCCCAACTTTAACTTTATATGAAGGAATATTTAACCTTTTTTCATTAACTTTTATGTGTCCATGCGAAACCATTTGACGTGCCATTGGTCTGCTCGGTGCAAAACCAAGCCTATAAACTATGTTATCCAATCTTGTTTCAAGAAGTTGAACTAAAGCTTCCTCTGTATTTTCACTCATTCTTTGAGCTTCCAGCACATTCTTTCTAAACTGCTTTTCCAGAAGACCATAAATTCTCTTTAATTTTTGCTTTTCTCTTAACTGTAATCCATACTCAGACGGTCTAGATCGTCTTCCGCGTCGTCCAAGTGATCCCGGAAGAACATTTAACCTTCGCTCAAGTGACTGTGAAGCCTTTCCGAGTATATTTACCCCTTCTCTTCTTGCTAATTTGTGTTTTGGACCAGTGTAACGTGCCATAATAATTAGTTCCTTCTCCTTTTCTTTCCTCTAGGACCATTATGGGGAATTGGGGTAACATCTGCTATCATAGATATTCCCATACCTGAATTTCTAACTGCTCGAAGTGCTGCATCACGACCAACCCCTGGTCCTTTTATATATACATCAAGAGTCTTTATTCCTGCTTCCCTTGCTTTACCCAAAGCTGACTCAACTGCAAGCGTTGCAGCATAAGGAGTAGACCTTCTGGTGCCTTTAAATCCTGCTTTTCCACTACTGCTCCAAGCGATAACATCACCCTTTTCGTTAGTAATGGTAACTATTGTATTGTTAAAAGTTGTTCCAACAAAAATCTTACCCTTACCTGTAGTTACTACTGTCTGCTTTTTTACTGTTTTTTTATTTTTTGCTATTGGTGTTGCCATGTTTTATTTGCTTGCTACCATTTTTTCTGCTATTTCCTTTTTAATTGCTCCAATTGTTACCCTCTTTCCTCTTTTTGTTCTTGCATTTGAACGTGTTCTTTGTCCCCTAACGGGAAGGTTTCTAGTATGTCTTACTCCCCTGTATGCATTTATGTCACGAAGGCGCTTAATGTCAGATACTCTATCTGCCCTTAAATCCCCCTCTATTTTATAAGCATCTAATGTTTTTTGGATACGTATGATTTCCTCTTCGGTTAGTTGTTTAGTTCTCTTACTAGGTTCTATTTTAGCTTTTTCTAAAATCTCGTAAACAACACTTCTTCCCACACCAAAAATATAGGTTAATGCTATATCAACCCTTTTCTCGTCCGGTATATTAACTCCTGCTACTCTCATATTTTTGTTGTAGGATATTTAAAAAGAGGTTAGTAACGATAAATAATTCTGCCTTTTTCAGTATCATAAGGAGTCATCTCTATCTTAACTTTATCTCCTGGCAGAATTTTTATAAAATGAATCCTCATTTTTCCTGACAGATGACATAATATAAGTTTTCCTCCTTCTATTTCCACCCTAAAAAGCGTGTTTGGTAAAACCTCTTTTACGATCCCGTCTATCTCTATGCTTCCCTGATGAGCCATATAATTGCTCCAATTTAATCTGTTAATTTTAACAAATAGATGCGTAATTAGCAAGCCTCATTTGAGCTTGTTAATTTAACGGATCATCTTTTAACTTTGTTATTAGTTTCGGTCCATCTTCACCTACATAAATAGTTCTTTCAAAAAGTCCTGCAACTGACTGGTCTTCAGAAACAATAGTCCAGTCATCTGTTCCTTCAAATACTACTCCGGCCTCACCCATGTTATAGATTGCCTCAATTGCCAAAGTCATACCCGTATAAATCTCAGGCGTATTATCTATTTTTCCATCTAAATATCCCGGTATCTCAGGATCTTCATGAAGCTCTTTTCCTACTCCATGACCGACCAAACTCCTGACAATACTGTAACCATTTCCTTCTATCCCCTCCTGCATAGCTTTAGAAATATGTCCAATTCTGTTTCCCGGCTTTGCTTGTTTTATAGCTTCAAAAAGCGTTCTCTTACCAGTCTCCAAAAAAATATCAATCTCGTCATGCTTCATGATTTCAGATTCATGATTCCTGATTCTCGCTGTTTCTGCCATGTCTGTATGATATCCTTCCAGATAAACTCCACAATCAAAACCAAAAACATCACCATTCACCAATCTTCTGTTTTTTGGAATTCCATGAACAACTACGTCGTTAGTTGATGCGCAAATAGTGTGTTTATATCCATCCACTTTTTTAAATCCCGGCTCCCCTCCAAGCTCTAATATCCTTCTTTCTGCAAGCCTATCTACGTCAAGCTCTGTTACTCCTTCTCTCACGAAATCCACTATCTCGTCCATAACTTGACCCAAGATTAAACCTGCCCGTTGCATTATTTCTATTTTTTTCTTTGTCTTATCGTCCATCATCTATTCTGTTTAACAGTACATCTATCTTTTCCGTCATTTCTCGTATCTCACCGTCATTTTCAATCATATAATCTGCTATGGCTATAGGTCCGCCTTTATTTAAATTTTCTATTTCCATTACGTCCCTCTCTCTAGATTTACCATAAGGAACGGGTCTTATTGGTCTTTGGGAAAGTCTCTCGTATCGTAATTGGGGTTCTGCATAAATATGAACAAGTGTCAAATTTGGAAACCTTTCTTTTAAATAAATGTATTCTTCCCAAGAATACAAACCATCTATACCTATGGTACTATTTTCAACTAGCAACTTTTTTATTTTAGGCTCAGCTTTAATTGCATATGCAGCCATTCCCAATTCCTTTCTTAATTTTTCTCTTACCATTCTTTCGTTGTCCGGAGTTAAATCTATTCCTAAATTAACAACTTCCTCATCGGTTAAATCGCCAAAACGTAAAAACGGAATTCCTCTGTCTTTTAGATATGAAGATGCTTCACTTTTTCCCGAACCGGGCATTCCAACAAAAGCAATTATTCTTTCTTTATCCATAGGAGATTAAGAAATTTTACTCATTATCTGTTCATTTATTTCTTCGATTTCTTTTTCCCCATCAAGCTCTGTTAATATCCCTTTCTCCCGATAATAATCAAGTACGGGTTCTGTTAATTTGTGAAATAGCTCTATTCTTTTTCTTAATGCAAGAAGCGTCTCGTCATCACGTTCGTCTTCACGATAAGAAAGTCTCCATAAAGCTTCACGGTCGGAAACATTAAGATAAAAAACGTAACTTATACCGTTCTTAAAGTTTTCCGCTTGATTTACAGTTCTTGGAAATCCGTCTAGAATATATCCATTTTTGTATTCCTCACGTCCTAAATAGTCATTAACTATCTCCAAAGTTTTATCATCTGGAATCAGAACCCCTGCATTTAAGGTCTCTTTTACATATCTGCCAAATGGAGTTTTCTCTTTCGAAATTTCACGGAATATATGACCGGTGGAAAGGTAAGGAATACCAAGTTTTTCAGATAGCAAATTCCCCTGAGTAGATTTACCAGAACCCTGAATTCCTATTAAAATAATTTTCATAATTTACCGGAGAAATTTATCGTAGCTTCGGTTAACCAACTGCACTTCTAGAGTTTTTATGGTTTCTATTACAACTGCAACAATAATTAAAATACTTGTTCCACCTATTACCAAGTTTTGAACACCCGTATAAGCCTGTAAAATATTAGGAAGTACGGCAACCAAACCTAAAAATATCGCCCCAAATAAGGTCAGTCTGGTGATTATGAAATTAAGGTATTTTTCTGTTTGTTTTCCGGGACGAATTCCTGGAATAAATCCTCCACTTTGCTGTACGTTCTCAGAAATATCTTTCGGATTAAAAATTATAGCAGTATAAAAATATGTAAATCCGAAAATAAGTGCAAAGTAAACAATATTATAAAGAGGACCTGCTACACTAAAGTTGGTAGCCAACCATGCGCCGATTGCAGCAAGCTGCACGTTGCCCGATGCTATAAAATAGTTTGCTAAAAGTGAAGGAAGAAGCACCAAAGAAATTGCAAATATAATCGGAATAACTCCTGCGGAATTCAGCTTAAGAGGCAAATGGGTAGATTGGGCCGCTGATGAATTTGCTCCCCTTATCCTTTTTGCATACATAATTGGAACTTTTCTTATAGACTCGTTCACAAAAACGACGACTGAAATAACTGCTATTCCCAAAATGACAAGCATTCCTAAATTTATCGCCTGCTCAGCGGTAATGGTCGTAAGGATTTGAAAAGCTGCAACCGGAAGCTGACCTACGATTCCTGCGAATATAATTAAGGATATTCCATTACCAATATTTTGCTCTGAAATTATTTCTCCAATCCACATAATAAGCATTGTTCCACCTACCATAGTCGTAATAAATGCAACTAAATCTAGGACTGTTAAACTACCAATCAAGCCCTGACTTCTCAAAAGTGTATACATCCCAATGGACTGTAAGATAGCTAAAGGGATTGTTGCATACCTAGTATATTGAGTGATTTTTTTCTTTCCATACTGACCTTCCTTCTGAAGCTCTTCAAGTTTCGGATAAATTTTTGCACCCAACTGCATAACAATTGAGGCGTAAATATAGGGACCAATTCCTACGGCAAGAATAGAAAAATTTGAAAGAGTTCCTCCTGAAAAAATGTCCAATAGTCCTAAAAATTGATTCTGGTCAAATAAAGACCTTAATTGATTTAGGTTAACTCCGGCAACTGGAATGTGCGCAAGAAATCTAAAGACTAAAAAAAGTGCTAAAACTATGAAAATTTTTTTTCGGAGTTCGGGGTCATTGAAAATTTTTTTTAGAACATTAAGTGTTTTCCCCATGATATTTTAAGCGATACTTCCGCCTGCTGCTTCAATTTTTTCCTTTGCTGATTTTGAAACAGGAAGTTTTACCATTAATGACTTTGATAAAGTTCCGCTTCCCAAAATTTTTACATTAGAAACTTTTTTCATATTATCTTTAGAAATAATATTGTACTTAAGAAGAGTCTGCACATCAACTACAGTTTTTGCTGGAAGAACTTCTAATGCTTGCAAATTTACTACAAACATATCCTCTCTCAATGAATAATTTCTACCTTTACCACGTAGCAATGGAAGTCTTTTAATTAAAGGCAATGCTCCTCCTTCAAATGAAAGAGCTATTTTTGTGCGGGCTTTTTGTCCTTTTGTACCGCGACCCGCTGTCTTTCCTCTATTTGAACCAGCACCCTGCCCAAGCCTTCTTTTTGGCTTTTCTGTTATTGATTGTAAGCTTTCTAACTTTTTCATATTAGTTTTTTCTTAATTTCTCAAGTGCAGCAAATGTTGCGTGAACATTACTTGCCTTATTGCTTGTTCCAAGGATTTTAGAAGAAATATTTCTAATTCCGGCTGCTTCTACTACGCTTCTTACCGCTCCCCCCGCTATAAGTCCGGTTCCCTGCGGAGCTGGTTTTAACATAATTCTTGATGCACCTAATTTAAGTGTAATATCGTGAGGAATAGTATCATTAACGATTGGCACATCTATAAAATGCCTTTTTGCATAGGATACTGCTTTTTGAATTGCAGATGCGATATCCGCTGATTTTCCCTGACCCAGTCCTACTTTACCCTTTTTATCTCCAACAACAACTAGGACTGAAAATCTCATCGTATTTCCTCCTTTAGTTTTTTTAGAAACTCTATTAATTTGAACTATTTTCTCCTCGTATTTTTCTTTATCTTGGTTATAATCGTACATATTAGAAATTTAACCCCTCCTTTCGGGCTGCATCTGCAAAGGCTTTTATTCTACCATGATAGCGGTATGAACCTTTATCGAATACTACATCCTTTATTTTTTTGCTTAAAACAAGTTTTGCAAAATCAGCACCTAACTTTTCTGCCGCTTCGGTTTTTTTGCTCTTTTCATATTGCTTTGAGTTTGCGCTTACTATAACTTTTGCTCCTTTTTTATCAATAACTTGGGCATAAAGATATTTATTTGAACGGAAAACGCTCAAGCGTGGTCTAAGACTTCCAGAAATATTATGTCTGCTTCTTATTGCTCTTTTTTTTCTAGCGAGTATTAATTTTTTCATAATAATTTATGCTGTTTTTGCTGCTTTTCCAGCCTTTCTCCTAATTTTTTCTCCAACATACTTTATCCCTTTACCTTTGTATGGTTCAGGCTTTCTGACTGCTCTAATCTTACTTGCTATATCTCCTACCAATTGTTTATTAATTCCGCTTACAGTAATTATTCCTTCTTCTGCCTGAATAGTTATTCCTTCGGGCGGATCAATTTTTACCGGATGAGAGTATCCTACATTCAAAACCAAGCTTCTACCATCAACCCTCGCTCTATATCCAACTCCCGCCATTTCCAATTTTTTATCAAATCCTTTAGTAACACCCGTTACCATATTTGCAACTAAAGCTCTTGTTAATCCATAAAACTTCAAAAGGTTTTTGTCTTCTTTTTTCATAACGACAGTTGCTACACCGTCTTTTAACTCAAGGCCTATTCCTTTTGGCAAAGTCCATGAAAGGCTCCCCTTTTGTCCTTTAACAGAAATTTCCCTTTCGTCAATTAAGAGTTCTGCTCCGTTTTCTATATTTATTGGTTGTTTTCCTATATGTGACATATAACTTAATTAATATTTTTAACTAATTTGGCAGAGTAGCTCTCCGCCTATATTTTTCTTTGACGCTTCTTTTGCAGTCATAATTCCCTGATTTGTTGATAAAATATTTGTTTTAAATCTGTTTACACCTTTTTTAACTTCTTCTTTCTTCGCATATCTATGGATTGACGGTTTTGAAATAATCTTTACCATAGTCATAGATGGTTCATGACTATGATATAAAAGTGTTACTTCAATATTGCTTTTAACCCCATCTTTTGTGACTTTTATGCTTTTTACATATCCCTCTTTAACCAAAATATTTCCTATTGCCTCAACTATTTTTGAGTGAGGAAAGACTATAACCTTTTTACGGGCCATATATGCGTTTTTTATTTGTGTTAAAAATGATGCTATTGGATAATTCATAATCGCTTTGCTCAAATTAAAAATTTAAAATGCAAAATTCAAAATTTTTGTTTTTATTTATATATATTTTCATAACTTTTAATTTTTAACTTTAAACTTTTAACTAACTCTTACCAGCTAGATTTTTTTACTCCTGGAAATTCACCTTTTAATGCTCTTTCTCTAAAGCAAATCCTACACATACCAAAAAGTCTTATATACGCTCTAGACCTTCCGCAAAGTGAACACAAATTAACTTCTCTTGTGCTATATTTTTGCTTATTACCTAATTTTACTACTGTTGATTTTTTAGACATACTTTAAAATTTTCAATTTTTAATTTTCAATTTTTAATTTCTTAAATGGCATTCCAAATGCTTCAAGTAGAGCTTTTCCTTCTTCGTTATTCTTTGCACTGGTTACAATTGTCACCTGCAAACTCCTCACTGCTTCTGTCTGACCTGGATCAATCTCCGGAAAAACTATCTGTTCAGAAAACCCGACGCTTATATTACCTCGTCCATCGAAAGCTTTCAAGTCTATTCCTGAAAAATCTTTTACTCTTGGAAAAACTACTGAAATAAGTTTTTCCAAGAAGTCATACATTCTTTTACCGCGGAGTGTAACAGACAAACCTATTTTATCACCTTCACGAAGCTTAAATGTAGCAATTGATGTCCTTGCTTCAGCTATTCTAGGTTTTTGTCCGGTTATAATAGTTAATTCCTCCATAGCTCTCTCCAAACTTTTTTTATCTTGTAAAAATGACCTCATACTCGTATTTACTGTAATTTTTTCCACTTTAGGCACTGCCATAACTGACTTATAACCAAATTTCTTCTTAAAGTCTTCCCTTATTTTTGTTTCAAATTCTTTCTTAAAGTTACTCATATCGATTTAATTTCAAATTTTTAATTAATACTATCCCTGCCTCTGCTTGTGACGAGGATTTTCACAAATTACAAGAACTCTTCCGTTTCTGCGGATAATCTTGCATTTTAAACATCTTTTTTTTACCGACGCTTTTACTTTCATTTTTAGATTTCTGCCTGCGATTTTTTCGCAATTCTTATTTTTTTACCTTTTTCAAACTTATATCCAACTCTTGTTGGTTTTTTCTTCTTGGGATCAATTAAAGATACCTTTGAAGCATGCATTGGTTTTGTAATGGTTACAATCTCAGATTTTTGTCCCTGCACCCGTCCTTTCATGTGGCGCTTAAATTGATTTACGCCCTCAACTAAAACCATATTTTTAGATGGTAAAACTTTTAAAACCTTTCCGGTTTTACCTTTATCTTTACCCATCATTACCTGTACTGTATCGTCTCGTCTTATTTTCATATTTTTTTTGTTCCCCTTTTCGGGGTGCCCCGTTGAGCTTGCCTCAATGGGGAAGTTACACTACATTTTTTGCCAAAGAGGCTATTTTTGCAAATCCCGCATCTTTAACCTCGCGTGCTACAGGACCAAAAATTCTGGTTCCCATAGGTGTTTTTGTTTTTTCATTTTCTATTATTACGCCCGCGTTCTCTGAAAAACGGATGTATGTTCCGTCCGCTCTTTTGTATTCTTTTTTGCTTCTCACCAAAACTACTTTTACTTTATCTCCCTTCTTAAACTGAGTATGGGGCATAGCTTTTTTCACAACACAACCCAATATATCTCCTATATATCCATATCTTCTTCCGGTTCCTCCATAAACTTGAATAACCTGAAGTATTTTTGCTCCGCTGTTGTCAGCGCTTGATAGCATTGTCCTGTGCTGTACCATATCCTGAAAATTTCTAAGCTCTAATTTCTAATTGCTCTAATGTTTTTTAGTAATTAGGTCAATTAGTTTAATTAGTAATTACTTAGAGTCCTCCTTTTCTATAACTTTAAAATGCTTTGTTTTGCTTAGTTTTCTAGTCTCCTCAATTTTTACAGCATCTCCAACCTTAACAAGAATATTACCCGTATCCACACTAAATCTAGTCGTTCTTCTAAGTTTTTTCCCATATAAAGGATGAGCAACAACTCTATTTACAGCAACAACTGCTGTGTTTTTCATTTTGTTAGATACTACTGTACCTGTTAATATTTTTACCATAATTTATTTTTTATCCTCAATAATTTGAGGTTTATTTAAAAAAGTTAATATTCTAGTTACTGTTTTCTTTTTAGTTTTTAAAAGTGCCGTATTTTTTTCTTTCTGCAAGGAAATATCCAAAGATAGCTTTGATATTTCCTTCCTTAAGTCTTTAAGACTTTTTAAAAGTTCTTCTTTAGTTTTTGTTTTTAGCTCTTCTTTAACTGTTTTTTTCATAGTTCTTATCTTTTTATAAATACGTTTTTAATCGGTAACTTATGACCTGCACGTCGTAATGCCTCCTTTGCAATGTCTTCAGCTACCCCGCTCATTTCAAATACAACTTGGCCTGACTTGGTTACCGCAACGTATTGGTCAATATCTCCTTTTCCTCCACCCATTCTGGTTTCTGGCGGTTTTTTAGTAATTGGAAGATCAGGAAAAATTCTTATCCATACTCTTCCTCCCCTTTTTATATAATGAACAATAGCCCTTCTTGCTGCCTCAATTTGACGACTCGATATGTGACCCGGTTCAGTTACCTGAAGGCCATACTCACCAAAAGAAACTTCATTGCCACGGTGCGACATGTGAGGAAGCTTTCTTGGCTTAAATTGTTTTCTATATTTTTGTTTTTTAGGTTGTAACATAGTAAATTAATTAAAAATTCAAAGTGCAAAATGCAAAATTTTTGTTTTTATTTATATATATTTTCATAACTTTTAATTTTTAACTTTAAACTTTTAATTAACCTTATCTATTAATCCAAACTTTTACTCCGATATATCCGCTTTTTGTTAAAGCCGGGTAGGACGCAAAGTCTATATCTTCTCGAATTGTCGAAAGAGAAAGTTTACCTGCTTGGTTTCTCTCAACTCTTGCAATTTCTGCTCCTGCAATTCTTCCGGAAAGAACAACTCTAACTCCTTTTGCACCACTGCTCATTACTTTTTCAATAGTTTGTTTCATAACCCGTCTGTGAGGCATTCTACGAATAAGCTGGTCTGCTATATTTGAAGCAACAATTCTAGCATTTAAGTTAGGCTCCTTAATAGGCTCAACTTTTAACTCAATCTTGAATTCTCCTGACTTATCTTTATCAATGACTTTATCTTTCAAAAGATTAACTATGTCTTTTTTCAAAATTTCCAGTCCTGCTCCTCCACGTCCAATAACAATCCCCGGTTTGGTTACATAAATGGTAAGCTTTATGTGGTTTTGAGATCTTTCAATAATAATATCTCCAATTCCGGCATGTTTTAATTTGTTTAAAAGAGCGTCACGAATCTGAATGTCTTTTAACACATTTTTCGCATAGGATTTTCTAGGATAAAATCCTACACTCTTAAATTCATGATGTATTCCTAAGCGTAATGCTATTGGATTAACTTTTTGTCCCATATTCTGAAAATTTCTAAGTTCTAATTTCTAATTGCTCTAATGTTTTTTTTAGTAATTAGGTCAATTAGTAATTTACTTAGATGCCTCCTTTCTTTCTGTTTCAATTTTTTTATCTTGTTTAGCTTTCATATTTGTATCCACTTTAATTGGTGCCAATTCTTTACCTTCGTGATTTTTATCTGCTACAGTCACATAAATATGACTTGTACGTCTTACATACGGTCTTACTCTTCCACGTCCTGCATAGTGATATCTTTTGTATCTAACACCTTCTGTAATATTTATTTCCTTTATGCTTAAATCTCCTTTATTTGCGCTTCCATTATTTACCGCATTTGCTACTGCACTATTCAATGCTTTTAAAAGCGGTCCTGCCCCACGGTTACTTAGGCTCTCCAAAGAAGTTTTTGCGTCTTCTATGGGCAAACTTCTAACTGCGTCGGCAACAAGCCTCACCTTTCGGGGACTCATTTTTATAAATTTTGCAACTGCTCTATATTCCATATATTTAGTTAAAAGTTTAAAGTTAAAAGTTTAAAGTTAAACTTTGTTAATTTTTTAATTTTAAATAGTAATTTTGAATTTTGCATTTTAAATTTTGAACTATGTTTTACTTATCTCTCTAGATACAATTCTTCCGTGTCCTTTAAAGTATCTTGTTGGGCTAAATTCTCCAAGACGGTGTCCCACCATTGACTCATTAACTTTTACAGTTATAAAGTTCTTGCCATTATGTACTCCAAAAGTATGACCCACAAACTCAGGCGGAATCTGGCATGCTCGTGCCCATGTTTTTATCTGGTCAACTGCACCTGTTTCTTTCTGAGCCATGACTTTTTTCATTAGCTTTTCGTCAATATATGGTCCTTTTTTTGCACTTCTACTCATAGTTATTACCCCAAATTATAATTTGGGGATCCCTTTCATTTATTTTCTCCTTTTAATAATGTATTTATTGGAATATTTTTTCTTCACTCTTGTATTACCAACCGCTCTTTTGCCCTTATATGTTTTTGGGTACTTAAGCCCTATTCCTGTTCTTCCCTCTCCTCCTCCATGAGGATGAGAACCTGGATCCTGGGCTACTCCTCTTACTGTAGGACGTCTGCCAATATGCCTTGCCGCTCCCGCTTTACCCAAAACTCTATCTTTCCACTCAATGAGAGAAAGTTGACCAATTGTAGCATAATTTACCCCCAAAATCCGTCTTATTTCACCTGATGGCATTTTTATATGTACATATTTTTCTTCCTTCGCGACAACGAATGCCTGATTTCCTGCAGATCTTACTATTTGTCCGCCTTTTCCGGAAGTAAGTTCAACATTGTGAATTGGTGAACCTACAGGAATAGACATCAACGGAAGCGCATTCCCCGTTTTGATATCTGACTTTTCACCGGACACAATTTTATCGCCGATATTTAATCCCAAGGGACGAAGAACATATCTTTTATCACCGTCAGAATACTGCACTAAAACAATTTCTGCAGAACGATTTGGATCGTATTCTATTCCTACAACTTTTCCTTCAACTCCATGCTTATCACGACGAAAATCTATACTGCGATAAAATCTCTTGTGCCTTCCTCCTTGATGTCGAACACTAACCTGTCCGGTTGTATCACGTCCGGAATTTTTTTTAAGTATTGTTCTTAGTTGTCCCATATTTATATTTATTTAGCGCTTTCTAAATGTTCATCAAAAATAGCTAATTTCTCTCCTTTTTTAAGGCTTACTCTTGCTTTTTTATAAGAAGCATCGGATACAACCTTTCTCTTTTTAGTCAATTTTGACCTGTTGCCTTTTACAATATTTGTCATAACCCTTGTAACAGAAACGTTGAACATATCTTCAATAGCTTTTCTAATCGCGACCTTGGAGCTTTTTTTATCAACTATAAAGCTGTAACGACCTACCTCTGCCTCTCTAAGCGATTGCTCGGATATAATCGGTTTTAAAATTATTTCAAATGCTTGTTTCATATTTATGCTTTTACAAATACTTGCTTCATTTCGTCAATTGCGTCTTTTGAAATTAAAACTGCTGTATTTTTAATAACTTCGTAGGTATTAACTCCAGATCCCTCAACAGTTGCAATTTTTTTAACATTTTTTGAAGCAAGATATGCCTGCTTGTCAGCCTTACTTCGAATAAATAGTACTGATGGGTTTTTCTTTTTTTCAGCTCCAATTATATTTTTAACCATAAGAGCAAACTGTTTTGTTTTTCCAGTAAGTTTTCCATCAAAAACAAAAATCTTGCTATCATTATTCTTTTCTGTTAACGCGCTTACAAGTGCTTGAATCTTCATTTTCTTGGGCATTTTTAGCTCAAAATCCCTTGGCTTTGGTCCGTGCACGATTCCTCCACCTACAAAAATAGGACCCGTAATTGAGCCGTGCCTAGCTCTTCCAGTTCCTTTTTGGCGCCAAACTTTTCTTCTAGAACCAGTTACTTCACTTCTAGTCTTTGTGCTTGAAGTTCCCTGTCTCTGATTTGTTAAATAAACTCTCACAGCCTGTGCCATTAACTGCTCATTTACCTTTCCTGCAAAAAGTTCTTTGGGTAACGTTATTGTCCCCGTCTTTTTCCCAATCAAATCAAATACAGGAGCCGTAGATTTTACTTCGCTCTTCTTCTCAGTAGTCTTTGCTCTTACCTTTACTGCTACCCTTTTAACAACCTTTACTTCAGCTTTCTTGTTTTGCTTTGATTTCAAACCCACAGTTTTTGATTTTTTATCTGTAGTTTTTATTTTTGATTCCGATTTAATCGGGGTTGATTTTTGTTTTTTTATTTCTTTGTCTGCCATATTTTATTTAGAATCCTCTGATTTTTCCTTGCCCTCCATAGCTTCAGAGTCAGAGGGTTCAGCAACTTCATCTGTCTCTTCGGAAGGTTTTTCATCATAAACTTCTTCAGCTTTTGCTTCTTCTGCTGTAGACTCTTCTGAAACTTCCGTTGTTTCATTAGCTTCTAATTTTTCTTCAATCTCAACTTCAGCATCAACAACCTTGTCGGCCTTTTCCTTGCCCTCTATAACTTCAGAGTCAGAGGGTTCAGCAATCTCCTCTACAATTTCTTCTGAAGCTATTGAAAATAGTGGTTTAAATTTCTTATTTTCTCCAATTTTTGTAATCATAACTAGACCATTTTTAGGTCCGGGAATAAGTCCTTTTATTAAAATTTCTCCGTCTTTTACGTCTGCTATTTCGAGATTTTTAATCGTTACCCTATCGCTTCCCATGCGTCCTGCCATTTTTTTACCCTTATAAACTCTGCCTGGAGTCGTTCCCTGACCGATAGATCCGGGCGCTCTGTGTCGGTCAGACTGACCGTGAGTCTTAGGTCCGCCATGAAATCCCCATCTCTTTACTGCTCCCGCAAATCCTTTTCCCTTGCTAACTCCTACTACGTCTATTTTGTCTCCCACGCTAAGTACTTCTTCGGGAGTAACAACTGTTCCACTTTCAAATCCTGCTACATCATCGACCCTTATTTCGCGTAAAAAGCGGGGTGTATTTT
>Ga0210057_1003164_pt1 | contig 22836 bp, 30 predicted proteins | sample CryGeyCG2114_010_2_FD_183968 | JGI IMG/M metagenome (GOLD analysis project Ga0210057, IMG submission 183968) | Groundwater microbial communities from aquifer - Crystal Geyser CG10_big_fil_rev_8/21/14_0.10 (SPAdes) (version 2) | ecosystem: Environmental > Aquatic > Deep subsurface > Groundwater ...
CTCCTGTTCCTACCACTAAACCAACTAACACCCCAACTCCAACCAATACCCCGGCTCTGACATTTTATCCGGGCGACCTCGATCGTAGCGGTAAAGTGAACATTTACGACTACAATCTTTTAATTGCTGACTTCGGTAAAAGCGGCTTTCCCGGTTTCTCTATTGCCGACATCGATAAAAGTGGTAAAGTAGATATTTACGACTACAATCTTTTAATTGCTGACTTTGGTAAATGAAAAAAACTTTAACGGTTTTTAAAATAATTGTCATTCTGGGTGGACTTTTAGCCGCTGTCTATTTTATAAAAACTTCTCTGGATAACCGCAACCGGGCTGCCTTTTCCGGTCCTTCACTTTCCCTCAATCCGGCTAGACTTACCGCCCCCGTTGGCCAGACATTTTCTGTTGGCATTATCCTCGATACCGCCACCGATTCTGTCACTGCCACTGAATTACACCTTTCCTATGATCCCACTGCTATTGAGATAATTAATTTTACCAACGGCACTACATTTCCAAGTGTTTTACCACCCGGTGAATCACATGGTAATGGCGCCTTTTCAGTTATTCTTGGTAATTATAGTCCATTTAAAGGAGCTGTTATTCTTTGCACATTAAAGATAAAGATCCTCTCTCTAAAATCATCGGCTATTAATTTTACTTCAGACACTCAAATTGCTGCCATTGACAAGAATGGTAATCCATTACCTGGTAATGTCTTGGCCGGAACCACCGGTGCTATCATTAATCCCGCTATTGCCTCACCTACTCCTACCATCAAACCGACCGGTACTCCCAAACCCACCAATACCCCCATTCCCACTCCGACAGACATACCAGGTGATACCAGCTCCATTTTAAATTACCAGGTCGCCCTTGCTAATATCAATCCCGATTCTGCCCAATGTGTTGTCAACTGGCCTCTTCAATTTATTGTTTTAGGTAACGGCCAAAGCAATGTCTATAGTAATGTTATCGCTCCTAATATTAATAAAGTTGGTAACCAACTTGTCTTTAGTGGTAGTTTAAAATTAACCGGTTTTAAAAAGACCAGTAGAGTTGCCGTCTTTATCAAAGGTCCTAAGCATCTTCAAATGAAATATGGTAAAAATCAACAGATCGGTGCCTACGGTAAAGCCGGTGGAGAAATAACTCTGACCAACGATGCCACCACTAGTCCGGTTTATGACTTTACTAAGCATCCGATAATTGCCGGTGATATCGTCGGAATAAATCCTGAAAAGCCTGATGGCTGGATAAACGGAGTAGACTTTTCTTATGTTAAATCCAAATCATTAATCCACGAAACAATTACCGCGGGTGGATATCTAAAAGGCGATTTGGATGGCAATTGCCAGGTTAACAGCAACGATGTTAATATCTTAAAAATTTCTCTTCAGGCCCGGCAAGGTCAACTATATTAATATGAAAAAAATTTGGCTGACAATTATTCTCTTTCTTCTTGGATTTACCTCAGTCAATCTAGCGTCAGCCGGAGGCGGACCAATACTGATGCTGTCCCCAAGTTCGGGGAATTACACTAATGGGTCAACCTTTAAAGTGACCATGAAAATAAATTCAGGTTCAGTCAAATCAATGGCGGTAGATGTATTTTTATCTTTTGACCAAAGTAAATTAGAGATTGTTTCGGTCGATAATCCTACTTCTCCTGCTTTTAATTTTTCAATGGGTAAAAACATTTACAACAGTCAAGGTAAATTGGATCTTTCTTTCAATCCTTCTGGTGACTCCATTTTAGGCGAATCCGAAATTCTTTTAGGAGATTTAGCTGTAATTACCTTTAAGGCCAAAAGTGCCGGTTTAGCTCAGGTAAAATTTACTTGTCAAGCGGGTTCTACCATCGATACCAACATTTTTGACAATCAGGGAATCGATGTTATTAATTGTGTCGGTAATCAAAACGGTAGTTACACGATTTATAACTCAACTCCCACTGCTACTCCCACCAAAAAGCCAACCCCCACCCCAACCAAAAAACCATCGCCGACACCGACACCGGAATCTATTTCCTGTCGTGTTCACAGTTATTTGGTGTCAAAGGATACCACCTTACCCTATAAGTACGATGGTATGGAAATAGTAGCTGGAAGTAATGTTAAGTCGGGAGATTATATTATTTATGCTTTTGAAATTATAAATGCCATACCCCAAAGACAGGTAGTATTGCGGGAAGCGGAAATGATTCAAATGTTGGGTGGGGCAGAGCCATTGCAGATAGTTGCCATTCATCCGCCAAATGGTAACTGTAAAATAAACAGCGCTAATAAAAGTGCCAATTGTAATTTGAGTTATTCCTTTTTCGATAACGCTCGTAATCCGATTGAATATTTAGTTAAAATAACTGAACCGGGAAAGGTAGTGAGTACCAGTAGTTTATTTACTTTAAAAACAGACGCAGGGACAACTAAGTGTGCCAGTTATTTGCAGTTAAAAGGTTCTCCTCCGGTAACCGGTGATTCAATTCTGAATTATAAAGTCGCTTTTGCCAATGTTAACGGCAACAACGCCAAATGTTTGGTTGATTGGCCTCTCCAGTTTATTGTCATAGGTGGTAGAATCTCGAGGGCGTATTCAGAAGTTCTTCCTCAAAGTAGGACAGTTGTTGATGGAAAATTAATTTTTTCCGGATCGCTGATTTTGACTGATTTTCAAGAAAGAGAAGGTTTGGCAGTATTTATTAAGGGTCCCAAGCATCTCCAGATGAAATATGGGAAGGACCAACAGGTCGGTTCTTACGGTCAGGCCGGGGGAGAGATCACCATAACAGCTGATGCCGACACCTCTCCGGTTTATGACTTCACCCGGTATTCAATCATGGCCGGTGATGTTACCGGAGTCACTTCTGAAGCCCAGGATGGTTGGATTAACGGAGTTGATTTCTCCTATATTAAATCCAAATCATTAGTCCATGAAACGGTGGCCACGGGTGGTTATCTTCGGGGCGATCTGGATGGTAATTGCCAGGTTAACAGTAACGATGTTAACATCTTAAAAATTTCTCTGCAGGCTAAGCAGGGTGAACTATATTAAAAATATGAAAGGAAACCGAATACTGAAAACTTTAATTCCTTTGGTAGCAGTGGTGATTATTATTGAGAGTGTTCTGCTGTTGAGTCGACCAGCTATCAAAATTGGTCCCCAAACATTAAAAGAGGGCAGTAATACTCCGGTTAGTTTAAATTGGGAAGCGAATGGTGAGACGGTGATGGGAAAAAGTGAAGAAGTGGTTTTAAAAATGGAAACAGAAAAAGAGGTGGCAATTGATGCCGTGGATTTGTATATCAAATATGATCCGGCCTTGGTGACAATTAGTGATTTGAGTTTTGATGGTGATTTTGTGGCGCCAAGTTTTAGCAAAATCAGTCAGGAGAAGGGTCTGGTGGTGGTTAATTATTTGGTGTCAGCACCAAAAGGTTTTAATTTAAAGGTAGGGGGCGGGATAGATTTGGCCAGATTTAAGGTTAATTATATAAGTGAAGGAGAGGTAAGTTTTGGGATAGGTGAAGGGACTTTGGTGGTTGAAAACGGGTCGGCGTCGGTGTTACCTTTTAATAGCGATGGTTTAACGGTTAAAGTAGTTTCGGAATAATGAAGAAATTTTGGCTAATATTATTTTTGGTGCTCCTTTTTGAAGTAAAGTTGGCGGTGGCGGTAATGGCTGGTCCAATGTTAAAACTATCTCCGGGTTCGGGAACTTATAATAACGGTTCGACTTTTGAGGTGACAATACAGGTGGATTCGGGAACAGCTAAATCAATGGCAGTGGATGCGTGGTTAACTTTTGATGCTAATAAATTGGAAGTGGTGTCAATTGAAAATCCAGCCTCTCCTGCCTTTGCCAATACGATGGGAAAAAATATTTATAACAGTGATGGTAAAATGGATATGTCTTTCAATGCTTCAGGAGATTCGACATTGAGTGAGTCGACGGTGATTAAGGGGGATTTGGCAGTGATAAAGTTTAGGGCGAAAAATACCGGGACAGCCCAGGTGAATTTTACTTGTCAGTCAGGATCATCTATTGATACTAATATTTTTGATATTCAGAGCGTGGATGTAATTGATTGTGCCAGCAACCAAAATGGTAGCTATACAATTACAGGGGGTGGTAGTGAACCGACATCAACTCCAGTACCGCCTCAGGCGACAGTAACCCCAAACGATGGTAGCGGTGCAGAATTACCCCAGACCGGTAGTGTGGGAACAACGATTGGCCTTTTGATCTTTGGGATTGTGGGTCTTATTGCCGGAACAATCCTAAAGTGGCTATGAAAGGGGCGGTAAGTATTAAGTCAATCTTGGTGGTGGTAATTTTAATATTGGTGGGAACATTGGGAGTGTTGGGGGTAAATACGGCCAAGACTTATATGAGTGGGGCGTCAGCTGATACTGAACCGAAGAGTGTGGTGGCGAAGCCAGCTGAGGATGGTAAAACTGCGACAATTAACTGGGTTTCAGATAAGGCGACGGTGGGAATAGTGGAATACGGGACCACCCCGGCCTCATTGCTTCTCAGGGCACCGGAATCAGATCAGACAGTAAGCCATGCGGTAGTATTATCGCCGCTTAAGGCCAATACTAATTATTATTTTCGTATTAGGGTGGGGGAAGAAGTGTTTGATAATAGCGGGATTCCTTATTCTTTTAAAACTAAAACAGCAACGACAGAGATTGTACCAACACCGACAATAGCGGTGGTGACCGACGGAGGGTGTAAAAGAGGAGTAGATTTCAATAAAGACGGGACAATCAATAGTAAGGATTATATTGACTGTTTAAGGAAGACCCCGGCGGTGCCGACAACAGTGTCAAAATGTAAATCGGGGACGGATTACAACGGGGACAAGACAATTAATAGTCTGGATTTGGTTAAGTGTTTACAAAATCAGTAGGACCGGATAGAATAGCGGGTGGCCATTGTAGTTACTAGAAAAAAAGGTGAATCAAAGGATGATGTTATTGGTAAATTTCGGAGGTTGTGTTTGGAGGAAGACATAATTGAAGAGATTCGAAAAAGAACCGCTTACAGCAAACCGTCGGAAGAGAGATATGCATTGAAAAAAGTTATTATTTGGCGGAAGAAATGCCGCCGAAGATCTAAGAAAATAAGACGAAATGTGGCGAAGTAAATTAAGAACTGACTGTGATGCCGCCCTAAAATTAGGAGACGTTCGAATGGTGGGTGTATTAAGGTATTTGATTTCAGTTTTAGATAAAAGAGAACTACAACTACCGAGCGGGGAAATGAACGAATCTGAAGAAATAAAAGTACTGCGAAAGGAAATGAAAAATAAAGAAGAGGCGAGAGTGATGTTTTTGAAAGCAAAAAGAACAGATTTAGTAACTGATCAGGATTTTGAGATTGAAGTTTTGAAAAAGTATTTACCAGCTGAGGTACCAATTTTGGAAGTAGAAACCTTAGTAGAACAGGTAATTTCTGAAAAAGGAAAGAACCCACCTGCCGGCGGGCAAGTTTTTGGGGTAGTAATGGGAGAAGTGATGAAGAGATTGGGTGGAAAGGTCAGCGGAGAAACGGTTTCCAAGATTGTTAAAGATAAATTAGCGTGATACTGATAAAACACCCCCAAAACTGGGGACTAAGGGAAGAAAAAGTCAGAGTAGCGGCTAAAAAAGCATTATGGGATTTGGGATATCGAAAAGATAGAGTGGAATTAAGCATTGTGTTTGTTGGTAAAATAAGAGCGAAAAAATTAAACAAGCAGTATCGGAAAATGGATTATGTGCCGCAGGTGTTAGGCTTTCCGATGTCGAAAGTAGTAGATAGTGATGGATTGATTTGGTTGGGTGATATAGTAATTTGCACTGCAAAATTAAAATATGAAGCCAAATGGTTGAAGAAAGATTTAGACGTGGTACTAAAGGAATGGATGACTCATGGGGTGGAAAACTTGATGAAATAAAATCCCTCTAAATCTCCCTTTGACAAGGGAGACTTTACGTGATGTAGAGAGCCATATTGTGGTTGAGGGTATTTCAATTTAAAATGGGGCATGTCAGTATTTCATCTTAAGTATCGACCGCAGAGAGTATGTGAGCTGGATTTACCTGATGTATCGGAGAAATTAAAGAAGTTACTCGAGGCTAAAGAAATTCCTCAAACCTGGCTTTTTGCCGGACCCAAAGGTTGCGGAAAAACATCGGCGGCTAGAATTGTGTCTCGGGCAATAAATTGTCTAAAACCACAAGGTGTCGAACCTTGCAATGAATGTATTAATTGCAAGGAAATATTGAAAGGAAATAGCTTGGATATATTAGAGATTGATGCGGCTTCAAATAGGGGGATTGATGATGTCAGGAGTCTTAAGGAAGGGGCTTATTTGAGTCCTAGCCGGTTGAAAAAGAAAGTAATGATAATTGACGAAGTTCACATGCTGACCCGGGAGGCTTTCAATGCCCTTCTTAAGCTTCTGGAAGAACCACCTAAAGACTTGTTTCTAATTTTGTGTACCACTGACGAGGAGAAGATTCCGGATACAGTGTTGTCGCGCTTGAGCCGGGTTAATTTTACACGAGGTAAAGAAGCTGATTTAACGTCGTCGTTAAAAAAAATCATTGAGGGAGAAAAAATTAAAATTGAACCAGCAGCGGTTAAATTGTTGGTCTCGAAGTCAGACGGAAGCTTTCGCAACTTGCAGCGGTCTTTTAATGAAATATTTTTAGAGGTTGGTAAAAGTATTGGTGTTAAGGATATATCGGAATTTCTGAAAAAAAGCGGAGAATACCGAGGTGAGGAAATAGAGGATGATCTAATGAAGAACCTGGGGAAAGAAATATTAGGGAAACTGCAAAAGTTGGCAATAATGGGAGCTAATTTTGGGACATTGCGGGAAAAATGGGTTGATTATTTTCAAACAAAATTGTTGTCATTTTATGGGGTGGGCGAAAAGACAACTGAGGGTTTGGATATGGTAGCGGTAATGAGGTGGTTGTCACTGTTAATCGAGGCTGGGACAAAAGAGAAGTTGACTGAGTTGTCGCAATTGCCGTTACAGCTGGCAGTGGTGGAATATTTGGGAGAGAAAAAAGGAATAGTAGTGAAAAGTGAACCCGCCGTCACTGAACAGCTACAGACTGTCCCGGGAGCGATGGCGGGTAAAGAAGAGAAACCTAAAATTACAAAAAAAAGTAACGGCAAAGTAAGCTTGGAGGAGGTTGAAAAAAAATGGAGCCAGGTGTTGGCGGCAGTTAAACCGTACAACCATTCAGTGGAGGCCTTCTTAAGGGCTGCTAGACCAGTAAAAATTGAAGATGGGGTGTTGGTTTTGGAAGTGTTTTATAAATTTCATAAAGAAAGGTTAGAGGAGGCCAAGAATCGAAAAATTGTTAATACGGGTTTAGTGGAAATATTAGGGGAAGAAATTGAATTCAAATGTCTATTGGCAGAGGGGAAAAAGATAGTAATAAAAGAGCCCGCCGTCGTCTCGGCTTTGCCGAGGACTATGACGGGTAAAGAAGAAATTAATGAAATTGCTGAAAAGATATTTAGTTGAGAGGATGTTAAAATAAATTATGTTTGATAAAGCTAAAATGATTGCCCAAGCCTTTAGGTTAAAAAAGGCGGTCGAAGCAGAAATGGTGGAGATTGAGGAAAACGGAATAGTAATAAAAGTTTCGGGAGATCAAAAGATAAAATATTTGTCGATAAACGGGGTAGAAAATAAGGCGCTAGTGGATACAATCAATAAAATATTAAAGAAATCCCAGGAAGTAGCAGCAAAAAAGATGAAGGATATGGGAGGATTAGAAGGTTTGTTTTAGTTTGTGGTGAAATTACCCAAAGCTTTAAGTCGGTTAGTTGAGTTGTTGCAGAGATTGCCGGGGGTGGGGCCGAAAAGTGCTGCCAGACTAGTGTTTTACTTACTTCGGACTCCAAGAGAATTTAATAACGATTTAGCTCTGGCCATAAGTGATTTGAAGGAGAAAGTAAAAATTTGCCAAATCTGTTTCGGGGTGAGTGAAGAAGAAAAATGCGCGGTTTGTAGTGATAAAAACCGGGACAGAAGCCAGTTGTGTGTAGTAGAACGGGCCGATGATGTATTATCGTTTGAAGCTATTGGTGGGTATAGGGGCGTTTACCACGTTTTGGGTGGAGTGATAAATCCATTGGATCATGTCGGACCGGAGGATATAAAAATAGTGGAGCTTTTAGATAAAGTGAGAGGAGAGCAAATACAGGAAATAATAATAGCCACCAATCTGACAATGGAAGGAGAAGCAACGGCACTTTACATTAAGAAAAAAATTGAAAATCTAAATTTTGGAAACCTAAAAATAACAAGGATTGGTAGTGGTTTGCCAATGGGAGCAGATTTGGGTTTTGCTGATTTAGCAACTTTAGAGAAAGCTTTAGAGGGGAGGAGGGTTTGGTGATAAAAAAAGTTCTTTCCAGTTTGGGGCAGATAGCGGCGGAGACAGTGGAAAAAGCGGCGCAGGAAACAGTTAATATGGCTGCAGGAGTAATTACCGGGACGGAATTGGTGGGGAATATTAGACCAATGGATGAAGAGGAATCGGTTAAGGTTAAAGCAGAAGAAGAAAGGAAAAAACAGGAAGAATTAGAAAAACTGAGAAATGTTCCCGGTCGGCAAGTTGAAAAAGAAATCGAGGAGGTGAAGGATGAGAAGAAGAAAAAAGCTGAAGAAGAGGAGAGACAATTCTTGGAAAATATCAAGCGACAGCGGGAGGCGGAGGAGGCGGAAAGAAACCAAAGAGTAGATGAAACCGGAAACCCAGAGAGGGAAGTTAAGAAAAAACAGTTTGTACCCGGTCCGAAAAAGAAACAGCAACCGGATCCAGCTTCATTATCCCAAACCAGTGAATTTAAGGGTAAAATTGACTAAGATTGTATACTTGACTGTACATTTAAGTGTATATATACATAAATGTATGAATTATATTTCGACTACAGGTCTAAGAACACAATCGTCTGAACTTGTTGATGCATTACTTGCCGGGAAGACGGTGGACTTAATTCATCGATCAAAATTGATAGGTAGAGTAGTTCCGATTGAAAAAAACGAGAAATCAAAGAAAAGTTTTTATGAGCTTATATTAAGTTTACCGAAAACAAAGAAAACTACAATCAAAGAAAGGGAGAAGATTTATAAAACACAGATAATGAAAAAATATGGCAAAAGTATATCTAGACACTAATCGTTTGATTGATTTTGTGGAAAGGAAAGATATCGAGGTGGTAGAGAGTGTGAGTAAACATGATGTGTTTGTGTCAGTATTGTTCTGGCATATAGCGGCTTATGTGTGTAAATGGAAAATTCCAAATAAAACGCTGAATGATTTGATTGTGATGTGTGAATCGATTGATTTAAATAAAGTTATCGTGTTGAAGGCTTTATCCGGACCGACTGATGATTTTGAAGATAATGTTCAATTGCATTCAGCGGTGGCAGGGGATTGTGATTATTTTTTAACCTTGGATAGAAGACTGCTGAAAATGAAATATTTTGGGAAAATGAAAATTAGTGATAAAATGTGATCAAATGTTGCTGATAAATAAATATTTTGAAATGGTTTGCTGCACTTCCTGTTGATGGGGGGGTTTAACGTGCTTCAACCTCCCAATCGGGAGGTTTTTTATTATTTTATTTAAAATATGACTAATAAATCAGGTGATTTTAAAAAGTTGAATATCGATAAAAACGACAAGGTCGGGATAGTGATTGCCCACCCTGACGATGAGGTGTTGATGTTTAGGTTTTTGGAGTATCTTTGTTGACAGCAAAATCGAAACGACAATCATTCTATTAACCCAAGGAGAATTTGGGGGATTTAGGGATATTCGGAAAACCGAATTTGAGCTGGCCATGGATTGGTGGGGCTTTGGTTATAAAAGGTTTCGGTTTCCTGATTTGGGACTTAATTTTTTTCCATTGAAAAAGATGGTAAAAGCAATTCGGGAGGTTGTTTCGAGAGAAAGGATTACGATTCTGGTGTCGTTTAACCCAAACGAAATAGTTAGCGGGTTTGATCATCCGGACCATAACCGGGCGGGAGAAATTGCTAGATTGGTATCGGTCTCAATGGGTGGCAGACGCGGTTTGATATTTTGGGAAAGTAGTGGGAGAGCGACAAGGACTGGTGAAAGAATCAAGTATGTCAAGGAATTTTACCCATCCCAGAAGATACCGGGGAATATTTTAAAGAAATTAGGAGAAAGTTATTTATTAATCAGATAAATTTATGAGGAAAATTATAAACACCAATAAAGCTCCGAAAGCGATAGGTCCGTATTCTCAGGCGATAGTTGCAAACAGATTCATTTTTACTGCTGGGCAGATTCCAATGACGACTAACGGAAAATTACTTGAGGGGACGATTGAGGAACAAACACATCAGGTAATGAGAAATTTAAAAGTAATTCTTAATGAGGCAGGGGTAAATTTTGAAAATGTGGTAAAGACAACTATGTATGTTACCGATATGTCGGACTCTTCCAGGATAAATATGGTCTATCAGAACTATTTTAGGGATATTTTTCCGGCCAGAGAAACCGTAGCAGTATCAATTTTGCCAGCCGGGGCTAAATTAGAAATGAGCATGATCGCGGTTAAATAGTACAATAAACTATGCAAAGAGTATTTTTATATAATACTGCCACCAGGAAAGAGGAAGAATTTAGGCCGATTGTACCGGGAAAGGTGGGAATATATAGCTGCGGGCCGACGGTGTATAGCAGTCCCCATATTGGCAACATGTATGCCTATATTTGCTGGGATGTATTGGTTCGAACCTTGAGATATTTAGGTTATGAGGTGAAACAGGTAGTTAATATAACCGATGTTGGACATCTGACTTCTGACGCTGACGAGGGTGAGGATAAAATGGAAAAGGGATCTAAAAAAGAAGGGGTATCGGCTTGGGATTTGGCCAAGAAATATGAAAATGAATTTTTGGAAAATTTAAAATTATTAAATATTGAGATGCCGGCGGTGATGCCAAGGGCGACTGATCATATTGCGGAACAGATTGAGTTAATTGCCAAAATAGAGGCTAATGGTTTTACATATAAAATTAACGATGGAATTTATTTTGATACGGCTAAGTTTCCCGGTTATGGTGATTTTGGACATTTGGATTTGGAAAAAATAAAAGCCAGGGTAGAAACAAATTTAGAAAAAAAGAACCCGGCCGATTTTGCTTTGTGGAAATTTAGTCCCAAGGATGATGGTACTAAAAGACAAATGGAATGGGAGTCACCATGGGGGATAGGATTTCCAGGATGGCATATTGAGTGTACGACGATGTCAACCAAATATTTAGGTAATCCTTTTGATATACATACCGGCGGAGAGGATCATATCGCTATTCATCATACTAATGAAATAGCTCAAGGCTATGGGGCTTGGGGGCGACAAACCGCCAATATTTGGATGCACAATGCTTTTATTACTTTTGATGGCAGTAAAATCAGCAAATCAGCCGGAGGATTGTATACGGTTTTCGATTTGAAAGACCTGGGGTTTAATATTCTGGCTTACAGATATTTAGTGTTGTCGTCGCATTACCGCAGGGGGACGTCATTTTCACTGGATTCACTGAGGGCAGCACAAACGGCTCTAGAGAGATTGAGTGATTTGGTGGTGGAAAATAATGATGGTGGAAAAGTAGATGATAAATACAAAATTCTTTTTAAGAATACTGTTGGTGATGATTTAGCAATGCCGGAGGCAATGGCTTTGGTGTGGAGATTAGTGAAGGATGAGAATATAAAACCGGAAGACAAAAAAGCGACTCTTTTAGATTTTGATAGAGTGTTGGGACTGAAATTGGATGAGGGGTCAAAAGGAGAGGAAATTCCTGACGAAATTAGTAAAATGGCAGCTTTAAGACTGGAGGCAAGAAGGGTAGGTAATTGGACGGAGTCGGATAGACTGCGGGATCTTATTAAAACGAAAGGATATGTCATTGAAGATTTAAAAAATGATTGTAAAATAAAGAAGCTCGTGATAAGCTAATTAGCTTTATGAAAAAGGTTTTTGATTATCAAGTGGTAGTGGTGTTTAACCCCAAAGCCGAAGAGAAAAACAGGGAAAAGGTTTTGGCTAAATTAGGGACAATGTTGGCGGTTTTTGAGGCCAAGATTAATTCAAAAGAACAATTGGGAACAAAAGAGTTAACATATTTGATTAAAAAACAAAACAAGGGGGATTTTTGGAAGCTGAAAATTACAGCTACCAAACCATTGGATATTAAAGAAATCAACAGTTATCTTAACCGAGAAATAGATGTTATTCGTTATTTAATTTTAAAGGAATAAAGATATGCCAAGTAGATGTCTTAATCGAGTGCTGTTAATAGGGAATTTAACCCGTGATCCGGAGTTAAGATATACTCCGGCCGGAATGGCAGTAGTGTCTATGGGTTTAGCCACCAATCGGTCCTGGGTAACTAAACAGGGAGAACGTAAGGAAGACGCCCAATTTCATCGAATTGTGGCTTGGAACAAATTAGCCGAACTGTGTTCACAATTACTTTCAAAGGGCCGCCGGATTTATGTTGAGGGCCGAATTCAATATCGGGAGATAGTGGACGCCAATAATATGCGAAAGCAAGTATCAGAGATTGTGATTGACGATATGATTATTTTAGATAATAAAGGAATTAGAGCCGGTAGCAGTAGCCAGAGAATTAATTCTCCGGTGGCTGAATCAGAGGTTCCAATTGTCGGTGAAACGATTGAGGATATTATCATCCCCGATGATTTAGGGGCCGAGCCGGCTCCAGTAGCGGAAGAAGCCGCCTCCGTTCCGGCTAAAGCCGAGGATTCCGGCGAGCCAAAAGAAGAGATGCCATTTTAGCCTATGAAAAATTTCCGCGGCGGTAAAGATAAATTTAAAATCCCAACAAAAGGGAGAGGGAAGGAATGTCTTTTTTGTAAAGAAAAAAGCACCCCAAAATGGGAAGATTATTCGAAATTTACCGCGTTTCTGTCAAACAGGGGAAGGATTTTATCAGCACCAATAACGGGTGTTTGCATGAAACATCAAAGGCGTTTGGCGACCGCAGTAAAACAGTGCAGACACTTAGGTTTGTTGCCTTTCACGACCAAAGCCGAGTAGAATAGGTTCATGAAAAAGATTGTTTGGGTATTGAAGGTGCCGGAGGGAGTGAGGGTAATGATAAAAGACGGCGATAAGGTTTGCTTAAATGATGTGGTTTATGAGTTGGAGGGAGGAAGCGTGATTAGATTACCTTTGAAAGGGTGGAAAAATTTAAAGGTATCGGAGAAAGAAGAGGTTAAAAAAAAGGTTGATAGTAGGAAATTAGTTAAAAACGAGTTGTTGTGGAGTTATGGATGGTTTGGGTTGCATCAGCTGAGATCGCCCATGAGTGGAAAATGTTTAGGAGTTGATGATTTGGGAATGATAATGTTTTTAAGTGAATCTGAGGCCAAGTATTGTTCTCCCATAACATGTCAAAAAGTAAGGGTGGAAAAAGAGAAGATAAATTTTGATCTAGAGGGTTGGGAAATGGAAGCAGAGGGGATGAGTAAAATCAGGGGTTGGGGTGAATTTAGGGGTAAATGGGTAAAGAGTTTATCAGAGATATCATCAAACATCAAAGATGAGGTAATTGTGGTGGAGGGGGAGGAAGCAATAGTGGCAAAAGCAGAAGCATTGGGAGTTGGAGGGATAATATTAGTGGGAATGAAAACAGAAAATAATTTTCAGGAGACAGAGATTCCAATAGTGAAAATGGAAAAGAAGGAAGTTGAAGATTTGATAAAATTGTCTAAAGAATCAGCTAAATCAAGAGTATGGTTAAATCCCTCAAGTGGCAAGGTATTGCTGGTGTTAGAATAAAAAGATGTTGCGGAAAATAAGAAATATTGCTTTAGTTTTGGCGATTGTCGGGATAGCGATGACAGTGGGTTACCGCATCGGTTGGAACCGAGCATTTGAAGAGAATTTAGGCAAAGATAGGTTGGATTTAAGATTAATGTGGCAAGTTCGGGACGTTTTACAAAAAAAATACCTGGATAAAAGTCAAATCAAAGACAACAAAATGGTTTATGGAGCGATTTCGGGAATGGTGTCGTCCTTAGGTGATCCTTATACGGTATTTTTGCCACCAACGGAAAATAAAGCCAGTAACGAGGATTTAGCGGGGGAATTCGGTGGGGTAGGAATTCAGCTGGGTTATAAAGATAAAACCTTGGCGGTAATGGCGCCTTTGGCTAAAACTCCGGCGGAAAAGGCAGGCTTAAAGGCAGGGGATTTGATTTTGAAAATAAAAGATGTGGAAAAAAATATTAACCGGGATACGTCGGGGATATCTTTGGACGAAGCGGTGAATTTAATTCGTGGTAAGGTGGGAACAGAGGTAACTTTAAAGATGTATCGGGAGGGAGTGACCGGTACTTTTGACGTCACCTTAAAGAGAGACAGTATTGTAGTACCCAGTTTGGAGATGGAAGTAAAGACAGAAAAAGGAAAAAATATAGTTTGGATAAAATTGTATAAATTTAGTGAGCAGGTGTATAAGGATTGGCCGAGTCTGGTGGATAAAATATTGGTCGAAAAAAATAAAAACAGAGGTGATTTTGGGGGAATTATTCTGGACCTAAGAAATAATCCGGGTGGATTTTTGCAGGCCAGTGTGTTGGTAGCGTCTGATTTTATCAGAGACGGAGTGGTGGTAGAACAGGCGGGAGCTGATGGTCAAAAAATAACTTATCGGGTGGAAAAGGGTCGGGGAAAATTAGTAAGTGATAAATTAGTAGTTTTAATAAACGGCGGCAGTGCCTCAGCGTCAGAAATATTAGCCGGAGCTCTGCGGGATTATAACCGGGGAAAGTTGGTGGGAGAAAAGTCTTTTGGTAAAGGGACAGTCCAGAGTCCGGAGGATTTTGCTGATGGTTCCGGACTCCACATAACTATTGCCAAATGGTTACTACCCGGTGGTAAAAATATTCATGGTGAGGGAGTTAGTCCGGACGTGGAAGTAAAGCCGGGCGATGACCCTAAAGTTGATGTTCAGTTTTTAAGGGCGGTTGAGGTGTTGTTGGAGTAGTATTATGAAAAATATATTTATTGGTTTAGGGATGGGGGTGGTGTTGACTTTGGCGGTACTAAGTGGTGCGATATTGGACCGAAAAGTGGGAATAAAAATAGTTGATAAAATAATCGGAAAGATGGAAAAAGTCGAGTCGGTAGTCAGTGGGAAAAGGGAAATAATCGATGAAGAATCGGTGGTGACGACGGTAGTGGAAAAAGCGACAGTCAGTGTGGTGACGGTATCTATTAGTAAAACTAATGTAGTTAGTTTGGATCCATTTTGGGGGATGGATTTCTTTGGCGGGTTTTTTGGGGCCCCCAGTCAACAGAGAGAGCAAAAAATCGAACAGGATATTGGGACTGGATTTATCATCAGTGAAGATGGACTAATAGTTACCAATAAGCATGTAGTGGCAGATACTAGTGCAAAATATCGGGTAATTATCGGGAAGGATGAAGTGGCGGAAGTAACTAATATTTATCGGGATCCGATTAGCGATTTGGCCATACTTAAGGTGAATAAAATTGGTTTAACTCCGGTGAAATTGGGTGATTCGGACAAGTTAAAAGTAGGCCAGACAGTGATTGCTATCGGTACGGCTTTGGGTGAGTTTAGATCGACGGTAACCAAGGGGGTGATATCGGGATTGGGAAGAGGAATAACGGCCGGGAGTCCGTTTGAGGGGAGTGAGAAGTTGGATAACGTGATTCAAACCGATGCGGCCATAAATCCCGGTAATTCCGGAGGACCTTTGTTTAATTCCGGTGGTGAAGTAATCGGGGTAAATGTGGCAGTATCTCAGAGTGGGCAAAATATTGGATTTGCCCTACCGATAAATATTGTTAAAGAATCAATTGGTAACTTTAAAAGCACGGGGCAATTTGACCGACCGTATTTGGGGGTAGTTTATCGGATGGTGAGTAAGCAGGCAGCGTTATTAAATGAGGTTCCTAGCGGTGCTTATGTGGTGGAGGTGGTATCGGGAAGTCCGGCAGAGAAGGCAGGAGTAAAAGTGGAGGATATTATTACCGAAGTAGACGGTAAAAAGCTATCCGATGAAAGAAATACGGTATTATCAACTTATATTAACACCCGAAAGATAGGGGATACTATAACTATGAAAATCTGGAGGGACAAAAAAGAAATCGAGATTAAGGTGATGCTGGAGAACAAGAGCTAGAAAGGACGGTAAGTTCTAATAACATTTCTAAAAGATCGCCGTCGAGGCATTTAGATAAAGGAAATTCTTTGTTGATACGATGATCTTTGATTTGGTTTCGGGCATAGTTATAGGTACGGATTTTATCAGCCCGCATAGCTAAACCGATTTTGTCGCGGGTGGAGCCGGTAGCAGCCAGGCGCCGGTCTTCCTCCATTTGCCAGAGTTTGGCACGAAGAAGGTCGAGAGCAATTCCCCGGTTTTGTTGTTGGGAGCGTTCTTGACGCACCGAAAAGGTGAGGCCGGTGGGTTTATGAAGGAGACGAACCGCGGTTGATACTTTGTTGACATTTTGACCACCGTGACCGCCGGCCCGGGTGGCAGTGATTTCAATATCATCGGGATTAAACTGGACGTCAGAAGAGGTAATTTGAGGAAGAACAACAATGGCGACAGTGGAGGTATGAATTCGGCCATGTTTTTCAGTGACCGGAATTCGTTGAACCCGATGAGTACCGGTTTCCCATTGGAGCTGATCGAAGGCACCAATACCGGAGATTTTGATAATGTTGGTATCAATTTGAGAGGTAAGCCATCCGACCTTGGTAGCATAACGCGTATACATGCGCATTAAATCATTCATCCAAAGACCGGATTCTTCACCACCTGGACCAGGACGAAATTCAAGGATGGCAATGTTGGGATTGATGGTGGGCATCTAATTCAATTTTTCTTTCTCGATTTTTTTGGTTTTATCAGATTTTTTAGCCAATTTTTTAGCCTTGTAGGCGGTACCTTGAGCTTGTTTTTCACGAAACTTATCAATTCTTCCTTTAATGTTTACGAATTTTTGAGTACCCGTAAAGAATGGATGGCATTTTGAGCAAACTTCGACTTCGATTTTTTCGACAGTAGAACCGGTGGTAAATTTGTTACCACAGGCACAAGTTACGGCGCAGTTATCAAAATATTGAGGGTGAATAGTGGCTTTCATAGGAGTGATTATATCAAATAAGTTCAGGTTAGGATATTATTGATTTATGAAATCCCAAGTGAGTTTGTACAAAAACAATTATCTATATATTCCAGTGAAAGTAAGGAAGTTGTTGGGTATTTATAAGAAGAAAGCTGAATTATCGTTTATATGTGAAAAAAATTGTGTTCAATTAAAAGTTTTAGATTAAGAGAGTTGAGCCAAAAGATCTTCTTGGCTAAGAGTTTTTTGGTCGCCGGTGGCCATATTTTTAAGAGTGACGAGATTTTTTTCTATTTCATCGGGACCGATGACGGCGACAAAGGGAATACCCTTATCGGAGGCATATTTGAATTGCTTGCCGAGTTTAATATTCGGATCGGGGTAGAGTTCAGTGTTGACATTGTTTTGTCTTAACTGTTTTGATAATTCGGCCGACTTGTCAAATAGGTCGGAGGAAAAGACGGTGACAAGAATTTTAGAGATGGTTTTAATTTCAGGTATTAATTTAAATTCTTCTAGGGCTTCTAGGGTTCGATCAAAACCAAGACCAAAACCAGTGGCAGGAATGTCGATACCGGAAATATTTTTGATTACCTTGTCAAATCTTTCTCCTCCCAGAACAGATCCGCCAGATGATCCAGTTATTTGTACTTCCCAGATTGGTCCATTGGAGTAGGAAAAGGAGCGAGCGAGGGTTGGTTCAAATGCATACCAACTTTGTTCGAATCCAAGTTTGTCTAGGTAATTAAGGATTATCTTGATAGTTTCGTTTGGTTGAAGATTCTTAACAAAACTAAGATATTCTTTGGCTTTGGCGATGTTAATACCTTTTGAAACCATTTCATCAATTACTCCCTGATTACCGATTTTACTAAGCTTGTCGATGGCGACAATGGCTTCGTAGGGAAGATCTTTAAGGAGCTCACGATCGCTGATGAGGACTTTGGCTTGCTTGAAACCAAGTTGACGATAGATATCGATTGATAGGGCAATAACTTCGGCGTCGGCATAGGGAGAAGTGATACCAAATATATCAGCATCGCATTGAGTAAATTCTCGGTAACGACCTTTTTGGGGTTTTTCTGATCGAAAGGCAGATTGGATTTGATAGCGACGGAAAGGAAATGGAAGAGAAGAGGCAAAACGAGCAACAACTCGGGCGGTGGGAACTGATTGATCGTAACGGAGAGCGACCCTGCGGCCACCTTGATCTTCGAATTTAAAAAACATACTTTCACCCTCGCCAATTTGGTTTTCAAAAATTTCCAGTGGTTCAAGAGTGGGAGTTTCCAGAGGGTCAAATCCCCATTGCATACAAATTTGGGCTAGACGATTTCGAAGCCATTGACGTTTTAAGGCATCTTTAGGTAGGAAATCGCGAAAACCTTTGAGAGGTTGAGTTTTGTTTTGTTGATCATTCATAGTTTGATTTTAACATTGTAAACTCCCCGGAATTCGGGGAGGGAGTTAGTGAATACTATTCCGTTCCCAATCTGGGCTGTAGCCAGTGATTTTTTTAACTTCAATTACAGCCTTTTCTGATGTGGATAACGGAACAATGACTCGAAGAGTACCTCCAAGAGGAAATCTGGGAGAGGGAGAGATGGGTCGACGAATAGCGGGCGGAGCCCATTCGTTTACTTCCCGACGGATAATAGTCAATTGTTTCTCATTGACCTTGAAGCATCGGTAATAAACTTCCTCGAAGTTGGGAGTTTCTATCGGTTTTTCGTTGTCATATTGGCTCATATTTTTTATTTAATATTTAATTGGGACTAAAAAAAGCCCCGGTTTACGGGGCTTTATGGAGAGATTGCTTCGCTTACGCTCGCAATGACAGGGAAGCGGTCACAGAAACACCCCGCGGATTGGTGACCACGGTATGGGTGCGATGGATAAATACAAATTTTATTAGCATAAAATTTTGAAATTCTAAATCCTAAATTCTAAAGATTGATTTATTTAGGTTTTAGAGTTTAGATTTTTAATTATTAACTTGGGGTGGTATACCGGACTTGAACCGGCGACCTTTCCCTCCACAGGGGAACGCTCTAAACCAGCTGAGCTAATACCACCAGGTAAATGTGCTATCCCGATGCTCAAGGATTCGATCGGGATTGTGTCTTTAGGAAAATTTTATCACTGCGTTCAAAATTTCACCTAAAGAAACAAAAAAACCCGCCTCTTGGCGGGGTGTGGATCAAGCAAAAGTCCGCCAAGGGTTAATTGGCGTGATGATGGGTAGATTTGCTTGATAGATTGATCATCGAGGGTATTTTATCAGAAATTTAGGGTATTAATCAAGGGTGATGATTTTAATGGAAACAAGACTCTGGCGGGAGAGGGGATCAGCTGTGGCCACGACAGCGATTTTTTGACCAATTTTAATTGATTCGAGAGAAGCTTTTTGGCCGGTTTGCCGAAGAATTTTGGTTTTGCCGACAGTGTATTTAATTTGATATTGACTGTTTTTGTTGGAATAGGGGATGACAACAAGGATTGGAGAAGAGGTGGAGATATCGACAACCCGACCAAAAATAATTTGATTGGGATTTTGAAAGCTTTTTTGGGGGGTGAGGATGAGTCGTTTAATGGCAAGTTGTTGATTTTTGTCCAAAAGACCGATAGCTAAAATCTCCTGACCGATTTTGAGATCGGAGAATTTAATTTTGTTTTGTTTTAGGCCGATATAAATAGTGGTGTCGTCAACGGTGGCTTTCTTGATGAGGCTGGGAGTATCGAAAGAAAGAGTATCGTTTTCGATTTTAGCGATGGTGGCGGTAATGGCTTTTTTTGGGTCAGTTTCTCCTTGGGTTATTTCTTTAAGTTTTTGAGATACTTTCTCTTGAATTACCTGTCTGATTTTTTGGATTTCAGAGCTGGGTGGGGTGGTAGGGCCCGCTGTCGCCAAGGCTATGGCGGGTAAAGTAGGGGTGATCATTCTAATTTAGCAGTGCTATAAGTAACTAATAGTTCAAGACTGTTTTCAATATCGTCGGGGGAAATGGATTTAATATTAAGGAGGTTGACACCTAGATTTAGGCTTAAATCGACTAAGAATGAACCGGAGTTGTCAGCTACAGTTTGATAAGAATCATTGGCGGTGCTTATCAGAACAAAGGAGGAACCGGCAGTGTTACCTTTTAGGGTGATATTGGCGGTTTCGACAATAGATTCGTTTTGGGGATACTCAATAGTTAAGGAGGGGGTAGAAATAACCGGAGTAGTAACGATTGAGTTGGAGGTAGAGATAGGTGTGGGGGTGGGAATACCGGTTATGATTTTTTGAGGGTTGACGGTAACCAGAATATTAGAGACCCCGAAACCAACTATACTTCCGAAAATAATAGCGAGAATAAATCCTTTGAGCATCTGGTAAGTTTGATGATATCATAGAGCTATGGAAATAAGTCAGTATGGTAAGGACAGTATTTTGATTAGAGGAAAAAAAAAAGCAGTATGGTTTAATCCAAGGAAGGGAGATATTGATGTTTTGACCGGAGAAGCGAAGGTAATAATTTTTAAAAACGCTGAGTCGAATTTTTTAGGATTAAACAGCAAAAATGGAGTGGTTATTTGGGGGCCGGGGGAATATGAAGTGGTCGGAATAGAAGTCTGGGGAGCCAGAATAGGGGAGGATGGGGTAATGTATGTATTACAGTTTGAAGGGATAAAGGTAGGATGGTTATCGACGATGGAAATGGAAATTACTGACAAAAAGAAGGAAAAATTGAGTGAGTGTGATTTGCTAATCGTACCGGGGTTGGGGGAAATAAAAGATGTTTGGGATAAGACAAAAGGGTTGGGAGAAAGTTATCTTTTGATTACCGGATTATCAGCTGATTCGCAAAAAGAATTATTGGATTTGGCGGATAGAGAGGATTTAATCCCCTTAGAGAAACTGATAATATCTTCGGAAAATCTGCCGGAGGTAACGGAGGTGGTGTTATTAACAGCGAAATAGGACGGGTACCACCATCTTTTGATGAGGCTGAAGTATCGGTGTTGGGGTCAATATTGATTGATAATGATGCTGTTTTGGCAGTGTCGGAGTTTTTACGGCCGGAACATTTCTATAATGGTAACCATGCCAAAATCTATGAGGCGATGATGGGGTTGTATGAAGCCAGAAGTCCGATTGATTTGGTGACAGTGTCAGGGAAATTAAAAGAGATGAAAGCATTGAAGTTAATCGGGGGTAAAGCTTATTTGGCGCAATTGGCCAATGGGGTGCCGACTTCGGCTAATGTTGAGGCCTATGGCAAAATAATAAAGGCTTTGGGAGCCAAAAGAGAGCTGATAACGGCTGCGGCTCGAATTACGGAAAAGGCCTTTGATGAGTCACTGTCGGCGGAAGAGTTACTGGACGTAGCTGAACAGGAAATTTTTTCACTAAGCCAGAGACACTTAAAATCGGTACCACTATCACTTAAGGAAGTGTTGACAGCTAGTTTTGATCGGCTGGATGAGCTTCAGAAACGGGGGAGTGGGCTTAGGGGGTTGGGAACCGGTTTTAAATCATTGGATTCAATGCTGGCGGGGATGCAGGATAGTAACCTGATTGTATTGGCGGCCCGGCCGGGAGTGGGAAAAACTGCCTTTGCTCTGAATGTAGCCCGGTATGTGGCGGTGGAAGAGAAGTTGCCGACCTGTGTTTTCTCTTTAGAAATGAGTAAAGAAGAATTATCAGACAGACTGTTGGTGAGACAGGGGTTAATTGATGCCTGGAAGTTAAAAACCGGCCAGCTATCTGACGATGATTTTACTTCATTGTCGGAAGCAATGGGAATATTGGCTGAAGCTCCACTATATATAGATGACACTCCCGGTTTATCGGTGACGGAGTTACGAACCAAGGCCAGGAGGTTGCAGGTAGATAAGGGGATTAAGTTTGTGGTAGTAGATTATTTGCAGTTGATGCATGGGAAAAATCGGGAAAATCGGGTGCAGGAAGTTAGTGAAATATCGCAGGGATTAAAAAATTTAGCCAGAGAATTGAGGATTCCCATATTAGCAGTGGCTCAACTAAACCGACAGATGGAAGCCCGGGGGGGGCGACCGAGGTTGTCGGACTTACGGGAGTCGGGGAGTATTGAACAGGATGCGGACGTAGTCATGTTTTTACATCGGGAGGATGAGGAGGTTAAAGAGATGATAACTTTAAGTATTGAAAAACACCGTAACGGACCGACGGGGCAGTTTGGTTTGTATTTCAATGGCAAGCAAGTCAGCTTTTTTGATGTGGAGAAAAAAGGGTAAATGTCATTTGTTTAGAGATGGCTACGCCTTGTTCGCAATGATATTGGAGTGGTAAATTTAAAAGATGAAAAAGATAGTCCCTTGTGTTTATATCGTGACCAATAAAACTAATCATGTATTATACGTTGGAGTGACAAATAATTTGTTACGGAGAATATATGAGCATCGAGAAAAACAGATTAAGGTAGGGTCGAGGTTGAAGAAGATGATGCTAGTCGAGAAATTCAATTCAGATTGGAAAGATTTGTATTCAACTTTGATATGAAAACCATGGGGTGGTGATTGCTTCGGGATTACCCCCGCAATGACGATAAAATTTGAGGTGAAAAAAAGGGTAAGAGATGTATAATTTTGATGTTGAAGTGCTACAAGTTTTAATAGAAGGT
>Ga0210057_1003165_pt1 | contig 22825 bp, 28 predicted proteins | sample CryGeyCG2114_010_2_FD_183968 | JGI IMG/M metagenome (GOLD analysis project Ga0210057, IMG submission 183968) | Groundwater microbial communities from aquifer - Crystal Geyser CG10_big_fil_rev_8/21/14_0.10 (SPAdes) (version 2) | ecosystem: Environmental > Aquatic > Deep subsurface > Groundwater ...
CCCCACTTCGCTGTTTCCTTCCTCTCCCCATGGAAGTCCCACGGCAATGCCCGATGCCTGCAAAGACGCGGAAGGGAAGTTCTCCTTTATGTAGGCGATATTTTTTGGATTGACGATGTGAATGGGATTTGCCTGGTCTTGGGGACCGATGCCCCACCCATCAAGCACTATTAATACGACGGTTTTTTTCATACTACTGCATCATACCCGAAAAGAGAGGCGCTGAGCAACGTCCACTTGACTCCCGGCGGTGCTCTTGTTAAGCTAAAATCCAGCCTGTGGTCTGGAGGGTTCTCCAGTCCAGGCTCTCCTCCTTCCCCGGCCCAGAGGGCCGGTGCTGTACCCGCCCCGTCGTTCAGAACGACGGGGCGCTTTCTTTTTATGAGTGTTGTAATAGGTGATGTTACATAGGTGACAAAGCCAATACTTCTTATTTTCTATATTTACACATCCCTTCCTCCCTCCTCCCTCCTTCTTCTTGTTTCATATTACATTTCCAAATTTGACGATCGTCAGATTTGGAAATGTGGGTATAGGAGCTGGGATGATGTTGATGTGGGGCGTGGGTAGTATGGGTAGTAGTATGAGTAGGAGTGGAATGGAAGTAGTGGAATGGAAAGAGTGGAATGGAAGTGGTGGGATTAGAAGGGTTAGAATTAGAATAAGCGAGGGGAAAGAGAGCGTGTTGGCAGATCTTTTGCACCATGCTACTATTCCATTACACACCCTCCTGGGTTGCGCAGAAAACAAATGCTCGTCGAAAGACGGTGCAACCTCGCCAAGGGAGCGTGACAGAGGGCGCGGTTTTTACCGAGTCGGCGGCTCGGCTACCAGAAGCCGGCCCCAACTGAACCCGCCCCGTCGTTTTGAACGACGGGGCACTTTTTTATATTGGTCCTTTCTTGACTCTTTTGGTGTTGAGAGATAGTATAGATGAGTAACGTTAACTAATTGATTTTTGGCGAATCGTGTCTCGGGGAAAGGCAGTACACGCGTTGACGCCGGAGAGCTTGGGATATTGTTCTATGGTCTTTTCTTTTTTGGAACTTTCTTTGTTTCTTTCTCTCGTCCGCTAATCGGACCGCTTTTGTGAGCGGTTTCTTGCTGCTTTTAACTCGCGCGTGAGAGCCGAGGATTTTTACTATATGGAATTATTATTTATTGGTATCGCTGCCGTCATTGGTATGGGCGTTGGCTACGTTGTTCGTCAATCGCTGGTTTCCCGACAGGCAGCTTCTATTGAACAACGTATTAAAAACCAGATAGAAGAGAGCAAAGGCAAGGCAAAGGCTCTTATTCTTGATGCGCAGGAAAAATCCGCGCAGATTTTGGAAGAAATTAAGAAAGAAGAAAGAGAGAGGAAAGCCCAGCTGGACAAAAATGAACAGCGTCTTATTAAGAAAGAGGAAACACTCGAAAAAGAAGCGCTTGATATCAAAGAGCGCGAAAAAACCGTTCAGGCAAATTTGGAAAAATCGGCGGCACTCAAAGCCGAAATAGAAAAAGCTCGTGATGGCGCTATTATGGAGCTTCAAAAAGTCGCAGGGATGAGCGAGGATGAAGCAAAAGAGGTTCTCTATAAAGACATAGAGCGTAAATATCGCGAGGACTTGCTTGAATACAGCAAGAAGATGATGCGTGAGAGAAAAGAGGAGATAGAAAAGCAAGCGCTTGAGATTCTTACTACCGCGTTGCAACGTTATAGTCGTTCTTCCGCGACTGAGCTGACGACTACAACCGTGTCTCTTCCCGACGAGGATTTCAAGGGAAAAATTATAGGAAAGGAGGGAAGGAACATTCGCACTTTTGAGCGTGTGACGGGGGTTGAATTGGTTATTGATGAAACACCCGACACTATCGTGATTTCTTCTTTTGATCCAGTTCGCCGCGAGGTTGCGCGCATGGCGCTTGAGGCGCTTATCAAAGACGGGCGTATTCAGCCTGCGAAGATTGAAGAAAAAGTAGAAGAGGCGCAACAAAACATCTCTAAACAAATTATGGAGGCGGGTGAAGCAGCGGCGTATGAAATCGGCGTCTATGATCTTCCTAAGGAAATTATCCAGCTGTTGGGGCGACTGAATTTTAGAACAAGTTACGGCCAGAATGTGCTTCGTCACTCGGTTGAAGTCGCGCATTTTGCCGGCATGCTTGCCTCAGAGATGGGACTTAACGCCGATATCGCCAAACGTGGCGCGTTGCTTCATGATATTGGAAAATCTATAGATCATGAAATTTCTGGAAGTCATGTTGAAATCGGAAGAAAGATTCTTAAAAAATATGCGGTTGATGAGCGCGTTATCCACGCTATGGAGGCGCATCATGACGAGTATCCCTACGCGATACCCGAAGCGTTTATTGTGACGGCGGCTGACGCGCTTTCGGCAGCGCGTCCCGGGGCGAGACGTGATACGCTTGAAAACTATATCAAGCGCCTAAGCGAGCTTGAAAATATCGCGACGTCATTTGATGGAGTTAAGAGCGCGTACGCGATCTCCGCGGGGCGCGAGCTACGCATCTTTGTTACACCTGAACGGGTAGATGATTTTGGCGCGTTGCAACTGGCACAAGAGATTGCGCGACGAATTGAATCGGAGGTGAAATTCCCCGGAGAAATAAAAGTGGTGGTTATGCGCGAGACTCGTGCGGTAGAATATGCCAAATAAAAAAACGGCATAAATACTAAATAATAAACGGCTCATTAAAATGAGCCGTTTATTTTGGCGTAAATACTGGTGTTTTTTGGGGTACTTGTGGAAAACCGCATATTTGCTTGTTGTTTTTGATTTTATATGCGGTATAATAAAGGAAAGAGTTTATGAAAGGTCGATTGCACACAGAATTTGAGTAATTTATTTCTACATTATGAAAAAGCCAGAGCTCGTTGAGGTAGTCATGCAGGCCGCAGGAATCGAAGTTAAAAAGCAGGCGGCTACCGCAGTTGATGCGGTGTTTGACACCATTACCAAGACCTTGAGCAAGGGCGAGGAAGTTGCGATCCCCGGTTTCGGGACATTCCGCGTTTCCCGTCGTGCGGCTCGCGAGGGTATCAATCCCCGCACTGGAGAGAAAATCCATATTGCCGCTAAAGTCGCTCCCAAGTTTAGAGCGGCCAAAGCTCTCAAGGAGGCGGTTATGTAAACGAAATAAAAAATCCCCCGCTACAAGCGGGGGATTTTTGTTGTAAAGAATCTACCAGGTGCGATCAATGCTTCCAAGATAGAGGCGACTGCATAGTGATCCTTTTTGTGCCGCTTCTATAAGTGTTTCGGGGTCGCCCCACTTCCATTGCGTGTATTGTGTCATACCTGCGTGTGGTTGGGGGACTAAGGGGATCCCTTCTTCTATTGATGCCTCGTATTCTTTCATATGTTGGGTGTGGTCTCCTTTTTCCAGTGACCCCTCGTCTACGAGACGACCCAAAGAGATTTTTACTCCAAGCTTTTCCTGGGCGCAACGATGCGCGGCATCTTCATATGTCTCTCCTTTTTTAAGCGACGCCGCGGGAAGTTCCCATACGCTGGGAATGTCCGGATCATTATCGGGACGTTTAACTACAAGAAACCCCGCGCGATGCTCGGGGTTGCGGATGACTATGGCAACCGATTCTTTGACTAGTTTCACGGATCCGGTTATTTAAGATAGTTCTGCGCGTTGGTACTCATTTTTATGAAGACATCATACGCGTCTTGCAGGTTGTCTATTGATTCGACAATAAGCGCACTTATGTAGGAGTCAATCTTTGATGTTGAAAACGAGGGGGTGGCGTTAGGGGTACTTGAGGTTGCGGTGCTGGATGTGATGGAGTCAAAGACCTCGTTAAGAAATTCGTCCTTTTCCGGATTTGTGATGGTGTAGAGACGTAAAATAATCTCTTTGGCCTCGCTATTGTTCTTGTGGGACTCTTCTATGAGCGCGGAAGCATCCACAAAGAGTTTCTTGAGCGCGGGGTTTTTGGTGAGGTTTTTATTGTAAATCTTGTTGATATCGAGTTCTATTTTTTCCAGTCGTGTGTCGGCCAGTGAGAGTAAGGGATCTATGCTGAACGCGACGATGATGTTATTAAGTTTTATCACAAGGGGGTCGATCATCGCCTTCTTCTTTGCTTCCAAGTCCTGACCGATTTTCTTTACATCTTCAAGAAATAAAAGCGAACGCTTTTTTTCTATTGATTCTGAAGCCGAACTATAGTAGGCGTCGGCTTCCTTGATTGAGGATTGCAACGAATCTCGCAACGCCTCCCATTCTTCGCTTGATGGGAGCGAGAGTTTTTCGAGTTGTTTTGAAAGGTCGCTGAGCTGCGTTTTTGAAAGTTCAATCACGCTGAGAAGTATGTTGATTTTCAGTTCTGTCTCTTTACGCTCCTTTTCGTTTTGAGTGAGGTTGGTGCTGTCCTTCACTTCAAGGAGTTTTGAAACCTCCTCCTTTGTTTCGTTAAGTTTCTCTTGCAGTTCCGGTGATTGGGCAAAAACAGGAGAAAAAGAGGACGCTAGCAACGCGCTTCCGGCTATTACTACAAAGAATCGATTATAGAATTTATTCATTGATGTACTCTAGAAGAGAATTAATTTCTTGGTTTATTTCTATGGGACTACTTTGCGCGTTCTGCATGGAGGAGGCCTCTCGGTTCAGGATACTTTTGTTAAGATGATCGGGAGTATTTTGGGTGACGTGAGTAAGCGCGTCTTCACTTTCTTGGCTTGCTTGCTGGAAATAGTTTATTCGTCCAAGTTCAATTTGGATAGTGTCGTTTACCGCCTCTGCTTCGGCCGTGATTTTTGAATGACTTAATCCTGGCAAAAACAGGGGAGACAACTCTCTCGTCGCTACATAGGTGCCACTTATTACAAGTACTATCGCTATCGCGAACCATGCCAACTGCATGCCACGACGCGAAAAAAGGGCTACGGCGACATTTCCTAGTGGGCGTGAAACTATATCGGGGACGTCAAACGTAGCCGACTTTCGCGGGAGTGTGAGAAGATATCTCTTTGAACGAGCAGAAAACTCGTCTGAAGGAGTTATCTTTTTGAATGCCTTAAGGCCCTGTATAATGTCTTGTTGTTTCATGATGCAATTTCTTTTTCCACCGCTTCTTTGAGCGCTTTAAGTGCCCGATGCTGGAGTACGCGTATGGAGCCCTCGCTTTTTCCCGTCGCTGCCGCTACTTCTTTGTGCGAAAGTTCTTCAACGAATCTCATAATCACAATGTCCTGATGCTCTTGCGAGAGCGTTTCAAGCGCTCGCCGTATGAGTTCAAGGTCCATTTTTTCCGCGGTCGCGCGGGTATGATCTTCCTGGGCGAGAATTCCGATATCTTCTGGAATCTCATCTACACTTATTGATATTTTTCTTGTGCGGTAGTAATCGGTCACTCTGTTGCGAGCGATACGATAGAACCAACTGGTGATAGGAAATCCTCGATCGGTAAATGATGCGATGTTTTCCCACGCGCTTGTAAACACGTGGTGGGTGAGATCCTCAGCTTCCTCACGATGGCCCACTTTAAGATAGATAAATCGGTAAATAGCCGGTTGATATCTGTCATAAAGCACGCCAAAAGCCGAGGACTCGCCCTCCGCTGCCATTCGTATCAATTCCCAGTCGTTCCTTTTTTCCAATTCTTTCCCATCTATCATAGATAACGAAAAAAGGGGTAATTAGTTTCAGATGCGAAAATCCCCATCGTAGGGGATCGCATATGCAGTATATCACAGAAGTGGCGTGGTGTATTGAGTCGAAGAGGGGCGGAAGGTATTATTGATATAATGAAACGTCGGATACTTTTTGTTGTGGTATGCGTACTACTGGCGGGAGGCGGCTCTTTTTTTATGCACAAAACTATTCTGCTTGTTCCGCACGCGCCCACGCTTTCCGCATCTTCTTTTGTCTCCTCTATTGGGCCCTCCCCCGCTCCTTCCTCAAAGAAGGAGTCGTATTGTGCGTCTGATGTGGCGTTGTGGGATCAAAAAGATGCCGAGCTCTGTACCACACCTCCGAAACTTAATCGATTTCGTCTTTTTGAAATCAATCTTTCTGCTCAACGTATTCTTCTGTATGAGAACGGGCTTTTGCGACGAACCTTTCCCATTGCGTATCAAGCTCCCTATGGTGCATGGTTTGAAACGCCTACGGGATATTTTACTGTCGGTATTAAGCGTGAAAAATTTATGTCTTCTATCGCCCCCGTATTTATGGAAGATGCGGTGCAGTTGTATCAGGATTTTTTTATACACGCGATTCCTTATTATGAGGACGGCACGCGGGTGACGAGCCAGTTTTCTGGAGGGTGTATTCGGTTGCGAGACGATGTTGCTAGGGAATTTTATGATGCCGTCAGTTCTTATGACACCATTGTGTCGTACGAGTCCTTTGACGACTGGGAACTTCGCGAGGGATTCGCAAGCCCCGTTGATCGCGCATCGTTCTGGGTTCGTCAGCGATATGTGTCGCCTCTCAAAACTGATTTGAGATGGCACGAAGATAAGCGCGAGAACTATATTCAGCACGCGGGGGTAGACCTTGCCCCCCTTCCTAACGCTCACGATACGCGCGTCTATGCGGTGTATGCGGGGGAGGTTACGCGTATTGTGCGCAATGGAAATGGCGACGCGGGACTTGGTAATACTGTTATTGTGCGGCACACGGTGGGGGATACCACGCTTTTTTCTTTATATGGACATCTTTCCGAGATTGAGCGCTATCTTCGTGAGGGCGACCGCGTGATTGCCGGGCAACCGTTGGGTGTAGTGGGAAGCACTGGGTATGGATGTTCCTACTGGCATGTGGGAGAGGATGGATGTAGCGCATCAGGGGAGGAGGATGTTCATCTGCATCTTGAAATAAAGGATGCGCCAGTGCTTTCATCTCCGGATCCTGATACGTGTATTATCGCGCAGGGAGAGGGGACAAAAGAAACGCCTTGTGTGGGGTACTCGTCTCACTATCCCGACTCCGTTGGCTATCACGATCCCCTGGGGACTATTTTCTCTTCCTATCTTCAATGAGGTATTCAAAGCGTGTTGGTAATGGGATATTGTTTGTGGCGGTATTTATGGTGGTGGGGCTTTTGTTTTTTCTTTTTCGTGATAATTCGGATAATTCGCTGATACTTATAGAACAGCAGGGTATTGCTCCCGTGAGAGTTGTGGTAACCGCTCCTTTTCTTGCCGATATGGTCAATAGAGTTGGCGGTTCTCGTGTGGTGACCGAAATGATTACTCCTTCTGACACGCCCCATTTTCTGGAACGCTCAAACGAGCTGAGAAAAACACAGGTGCTGTTTATGTTGGGGGATCCCTTTGATTCGTGGGCGAGAGACATAGGAAGTTCACTACCTTCTATTTCAGTAGTGTCTCTTTCTGGGGTTGTAAATGAAAACGAAGAGGAATATCCGCTCTTGGCGGGTGGAGAGTGGAATACGGATGAGATGGCAATGTATTATTGGCTTTCTCCTCGTTATGGACAACGCATGCTTCAGGAAATAGCGCGCCAACTTGGATTGGTGGGGGGTGTCGATAAGGAGTTTTTTCTTAACAGGGCGTATGAATATACCATTGAGCTTGTTGAGCTTCAGCGAGAATTTTTAGAGGCGTTTTCTTCATATTCAAACGTGCATTGCGCGGTACAGGAGGGCGCGTTTGAGCATATGATGGAGGATTTCCGTCTTACTATAAGTGGAGTTGTTCGTATTGATAGCGCCGCGAGTGTTTCTGTGCTGGAGGAAGAGCTGGTTTCCGCGGTGAATAAAAAATCGTTACGCGTGTTGGTGTTAGAAAGAAACGCGGGAGAGCAATTTCGTTCTCTTATCGAGAGAGACACAAAGGCGAATGTCGCGCTCCTTGAACCACTCGGCAATGAAGAAAACAAGAGTTATGAGGAGTTGCTCAGGTATAATTTTTCTCAGCTTCTGCGGGCGTTTCGCTGACACTCTCTTGAAAAAAGGGGTCGTGAGTGGCACAATGGAGCGGATATGGTTCCACCTCTAGCTCAATTGGTAGAGCAGTTGCCTCTTAAGCAAACGGTTCTGGGTTCGAGTCCCAGGGGGTGGACATTTTGCAGTCAAAATGTCTAGCCGATGATTTTCGGAGTGTCGTTCTTGTATTTATGCACGCGACAATATACTGTATACTTCAAAGTAGATCGCATTATGCGGTAGTAGTTCAGTTGGTAGAACGTCTCCTTGCCAAGGAGAAGGTCGCCGGTTCGAGTCCGGTCTACCGCTCCATACTTCACATATGCGCCCCTAGCTCAACTGGATAGAGCGTCTGGCTTCGGACCAGAAGGTTGTGGGTTCGAATCCTGCGGGGCGCGCCTCTTCATGAAACACTCCATTAAGCACATCGTGGTTCCAGAACACGTTTTGCGTGTTTTGCGCGCCCTTTCTAGCAAGGGCTTTTTGGCATACTTAGTGGGAGGATGTGTGCGAGACTTGTTGATGGGTAGAGAGCCAAAAGATTGGGATGTGGCAACTGACGCGCATCCTACACAAGTGCAGGCGATATTTCCTGATAGCGTATATGAAAATGAGTTTGGGACTGTGGGAGTAAAAATAAGAAAAGGAGGGGGAAAGGATGGAACTGAAATTGTTGAGGTGACGACGTTTCGCAAGGAGGTTGGGTATAGCGATAAACGGCATCCCGATTCCATAGTATTTGCGCAATCCATAGACGAAGATTTGTCTCGCCGTGATTTTACTATCAACGCTATGGCATTGCGGGCTAGTGACGAGAAGTTATCTGGTGATGAGGGAGCGTATGCGTTGACCGATCCCTTTCACGGGCAAGAGGATCTAAAAAAGAAAACGGTGCGGGCAGTGGGAACTCCCGCGGAGCGTTTTGGCGAAGACGCGCTTCGCATGATGCGCGCGGTTCGTTTTGCGTGTCAGCTTGATTTTGATATTGAAGAGGAGACCCAAAAAGCAATACGCGCGCACGCTCATCTTTTGCGTGTCATCTCATTTGAACGTATTCGGGACGAGTTTGAAAAGATTATTATGACGCCACGCGCGGCATGGGGTATGCAGATGCTGGCGCATTGTGACCTTATGCGTCATATTATGCCCGAACTTGTGGAGGGAATTGGCGTAGCACAAAATCTCCATCATATTTATACCGTATGGGAGCATAGCGTACGCGCGTTAGCGTATGCCACGGAACATGAGTTTTCTTTGCCGGTACGTCTCGCGTCTTTATTGCATGATGTGGGAAAGCCGCGTACCAAACAGGGGGAGGGTAAGCATGCGACGTTCCATGGGCATGAAGTAGTAGGCGCTCGGCTTGTCAAAAAGATGCTTGAACGTTTGCGATTTTCTCGAGAAATAATTGATCATGTTGTGCATTTAGTGCGTCACCATCAGTTTTATTACAATGTCGGGGAAATTTCAGAAGCAGGAGTCCGTCGATTTATCCGTCGTGTGGGGGTGGGATATATTGATGACTTGCTTAAAGTCAGAGAAGCCGATCGCATTGGGTCGGGGGTACCCAAAGCGTTTCCTTATAAATTACGGCATTTACTCTTTATGATAGACAAGGTCCGGCATGACCCAATTTCCCCCTCAATGTTGGCGGTCGATGGTTCTGATGTGATGCGCATTACTTCTCTCTCGCCTTCTCCGCGCGTAGGGATGATTCTCAACGCGCTGTTGGAAGAGGTGCTAGATGACCCGCAACTTAATAATCGGGAGTACCTTGAAACGCGTGTTTCCGAATTACAGAAACTTGATGATAAAGAACTTATTAAAAAGGTGGTTACTTCAAAGAAGAAGCAAGAGGGATTCGAAAAAGAACACGAGCACACGCTCAAGCGAAGGCATAGAGTTTCTTGATCTTGCGTGCTACCTCCTTTTCTTGTAGGGTGTAGACAGAACCTTGGTGGTGGGTGATGGAACGCAGAAATGAAGTAACGACATGGTATTATCGGCGAAAGCGGCTTTTCTGGGTTTCGATTGCGATGTTTCTACTTTCTGCTTTGTTTCTTTGGGCTTCGTTCGCCCCTTCGCACGAAGTGTTTGTCATACCGGCGCTTTTGTCTTTTTGCGTGGGGTTCTTCTCATTTTCAGGTTTCTTAAAGACGCATAGATGGATTCGTGAATTGGAGGAAGAGTAGCCAATCCCTTGACTTAAGGGATTTTTTTTATTAAAAAAGAGTCAGCACAAAAAGGAGAATACAAAATGGAAAAGGAGAGAATCTTGGGATTCGGGGGTCCAGAAGAATCGGAAGGGTCTGAGGAAATTTTCAGACCAGAAGATGAGGTGTGGCTCAAGAATCCGGAGTCGTTTCCGGGTACATTCGAGTCTCTTGGTGAATGTACGGGTCCACATGTTGTCAAGGCAACTGTTCGCCTTGACGAGAGGCAGCGCGAGGAATTTGGACACCCGCAGGGGCTTGTCGTCAAGTCGTGTATGACTGGTGATGTGGTCCAGTCGCTTCTTTCCGGAGCGTTTTTTTCCCACAAGAAAACCTCTGAGCCCTGAGTGGCGCGCGGCACATAGTGCCGCTTTTTTGTTTTTTGCCTATTTTTGTGGGTGGTGGGGTTGACCTGTGAACGTATGCTTCTATACTGAAAAAATTGTTTGTAACCATTTTTTATCGTGCATGAGAAATTTGATATCGTCGTAGGACTTCCCAGTTATAACGAATATGATTCAATCGCAAAGACCGTACGACAAATCGACAGGGGATTGCAAGAATATCTAGGGAACTATCGCGCGCTTATTGTAAATGTTGATAATTCTCCCGATGAGAAAACAAAGGAGGCGTTTTTAAACACAAAGACGCGTGCGCCGAAGCACTATATTCATACCAAGGCGGCTCATGGGCACAAAGGAAGCAACTTGAAAAAACTTTTCTCGTTCTTTTTAAAAACAGACGCGCGAGCTTTGGCGATCCTTGATGCGGACCTTACCAGTAGCGATCCTGTGTGGATGAAGTTTCTTTTTGAGCCCGTCCTCAAGAAGAAAATTGACCACGTCTTTCCTTTTTATCGCCGGCATCAGTGTGATGGCTCTATCACAAATTTTATCTGCTATCCCATTATGGTGGGTGTGTTGGGTCGTGCGATACGTCAACCTATAGGGGGGGAGATGTCGTTTTCACGCAAAGCGGTTGCTAACTTTATGAGATGGAAATGGCCCCTATCCGCACATCGTTTTGGCATCGATATTTTTATGACGTTGTGTAGTGTGTTTTCGGGGATGAAACTGGGGCAAGTGTATCTGGGGGTGAAACGGCACAAGCCAAGTGGTCCCAAGCTCAACGATATGTTTATTGACGTAGTGGATACTCTTTTTGCAATGTTGCGTGCTCATAAAGATAAGTGGGGAAAGAAACTGATGTTGCGGGAATATCCTATATTAAATCCGGCATACAAGCAGGCTCGAAACGGGCATTTGGAAATAAACGAGAATGTGCTTCGCTCATGGGCCTCCGCGTCTTGGAAAGATGAACATGCATTTATTGAAAAGCTTCTTCCCGAGTCAAATGTGATAGACGTGGTGAAAGATGGCGTGGTTGATAGTGAAGAATGGGCCGTTATTTTATGGCGTTTTATTCTTTCTCCTTGTTCGGTTTCTTCTCTGCGTCTTGCGCGGGCATTGCGCCCCCTTTATTTTATGCGTTTTCTTTCATACTGCGCGTCTCGTCCCAAAAGTTATGAGGGGAGTATGCGCGTGGTGGAGCGTCAGGCACGACTTATATTTGAAAATCGCACTCGGTTTCTTTCACAAAAAACTCGCCACTAGGGCGAGTGTGGGGTGATTGGCTTCATCCAGAAACCAAGCGTATGGTCAAAACGATATCCCGCTCGTTTTGCTGTTTTGTCGTAACGAAGGTACATAAGTTTTTTTATCTTTTCAATGCTTCTGTCGTACCACTCACTCTGTGTGGCGCGAATAATGGCGGTTGCGTGACATCCATGGCATTGTGCCCATTCTTCCACGAGCGCGATAAGTACGCGCTCCCACCGTATTGTACGCAACATCCGGTGGGCTTTTTCCTGGGGTCTTCGTGTGCTTTGAATCTGCTTGATGAGCACGATCTTTTTTCCTTGCCTCCGTATGATATCAAAGCCCACACATAGTATCCCCAGATAGGGTCCCCATCTATCGTTGCTTGTGCTGGGGTCGCCTTCAAACACTACAAAAGAATAATCGCCATCTCTATATACTCCTGCTTCCAACCATTCACCCGTATCACTCATGATGCGTAGCCAGGATTTGCCCTTGGTAGCCAGGATAAAAAAATTTTTGATGGTTCTTGTGATGCGTCGGGCTGAAACCTCTGGTCGCGCGAAACGTCGTATATGGTGCGAGATGTCCGCCTTTAAATGCGTCCCGTTGAGCGTGAATGTGCGGGGTGTATAGTGGGCCATAGAGCAGATGTCGGCTTCTGACCCCATTTTCCCTCGTCTTTGGTGCTGATTTGTTTTTACCTTCAACTGAAAGCATAGTCAACTATAGTTGTGGTGTGGGGTGTCTGATTGTTATACTTTTAGCAGAACAAGAGGTGGGTTGTGCCTAGATCTTTTGGAGAGAAGGGAAAGATGGTCCATCCATTTGAAAAAAATAGAAGGGCACTTGTGTTTCTTATCAACAAGATGGGGAGGTTTCGCGAGGAGGAACTTGTTGAGCAATTTATCCAGGAGCGGAGGGGCGACATAGCTCTTGATGGTGGACAGTCTATCAAGCAGTATCTCGATGAATTGGTAGAGATAGGAGCCCTGGATCTTTCAGGTGGCGTGTATAGCGCCTACTAAAAGAACTTCGTGCCGCCGTAAGGCGGCTTTTTTTTTGTGTTCCATATTCTAAACGCTCCTGTATACTATTCTCATGATTGGATTTTTTGATTCTGGGCTTGGGGGGTTGGCGGTACTTAAGGAGGTGGAGAAAGTGCTTCCCGCCTACTCCTATGTATATCTGGGCGATAACGCGCGTACGCCGTACGGCTCGCACAGTCACGAGGTAATTTATCGTTTCACTCGTCAGGGGGTAAAGGAATTATTTCGCCGAGGAGCGCAGTTGGTGGTGCTTGCGTGCAACACCGCGTCTTCCTCGGCGCTTCGCAAGATTCAGCAAGAGTTTTTACCACGCTATTATCCGGAGAGAAGGGTGCTTGGCGTAATTATTCCTACCGCCGAAGAAGTAGTATCGGCTACTACCACGGGCGTGGTTGGTGTCGTGGGGACAGAGGCGACCGTGCAATCATTCGCGTTTCCCCGCGAGATTACCAAACTTTTTTCTTCGGCGGTGGTGCATCAGCAGGCGTGTCCTCTTTTGGTCCCCATCATTGAGGCGGGGGAATTTGAGTGGGAAGGACTTTCCTTGGCGGTAAAAAAATATGTTGATTCACTTCTTGCGTTTTCTCCCGATATTGATGCGTTGATCCTTGGATGTACCCACTATGGGCTTATAGAGGATGAGTTCAGAGCCCATATCCCCTCTCATATACGGATTATTTCCCAGGGGGCGCTTGTGGCGCGTAAACTTGAAGATTATTTGAAGCGACATCCTGAGATAGAAACTCTTATTGAGAATAAGGGAGAACGACATTTTCTTACTACTGAGGACTCGTGGAGAGTGAGAAATTTATTCCATCTGTTTTATGGGAAGAAGATTGTTCCTAAAAAAATATCATTTTCCTAAAAAATTATTTAACGTAAATATTATTCTATGAAACTTTCTTTCCCTCTGCGCGATTCCGCGCTGAATTATATGAGAAAAGCCGGGTACCATTTTGACAGGCATGATGTGCGTGGACAGATGTCTTTTATACGTTCTATCGGGCGTGATGCATTCCCCCGATTTCACGCGTATGTGAGCGAGGAAGATGGCGAGTTGCGCATCTATCTTCATCTTGACCAGAAGAGGCCCACTTATCAAAAAGTCCATTCGCATAGTGGCGAGTATGAGGGTGAGATAGTTGAACAAGAGGGGCAGCGATTGCGTCGGGTATTTGGTTTGTAGTATGGTGAGTGAGCTTCGGGCCGTAGTATACCGGTAGTACGTGCGCTTCGGGTGCGTAAAGACCGGGTTTGGGCAAACCACTCTATTCTAGAGAGAACATTAAAATTATGTTTGCTGTCATTGTCGGGCTGTAGTATACCGGTAGTACGTGCGCTTCGGGTGCGTAAAGACCGGGTTCGATTCCCGGCAGCCCGACAATGACAGGAAATTATTTTTGATGGTGTAAGGCGTATTCGTGCATGGAGCTCCACCAGCCTTGGGTTGGCGATTCTCTGCCTACGGCAGACAGGTCTACCTACGGCAGACAGGCCGGCGGCCCGACACACAATATAAATATGATTTCTTTTGACGATTTTAAAAAAGTTGAATTGCGCGTGGCGGTGGTACGCAATGCCGAGCGCGTGGAAGGGTCGGATAAATTACTTCGGCTTGAGCTTGAGGATGGGTCGGAGGATGGTCGGCAGTTGGTGGCGGGGATTGGGAAGAAATATAATCCTGAGGATTTAATTGGAAGAACAATTATTATAGTCGCCAATCTCGAGCCACGTTCTTTGATGGGGATTGAGAGTCAGGGAATGTTGCTTGCCGCTTCAAACGAAGAGGAGGGCCCTGTGCTTTTGACTACCATGGAAGCAATTGATCCAGGGAGTGAAATACGATAAGCTCTTTTAGTCTTCGGGGCCTATAGTTAAATGGTAGAACAGTGCATTCGCATTGCACAGATGGCGGTTCGATTCCGCCTAGGTCCACTAGTATCAAACTTTCGGATTTTTTCCCAACCGATTCGGCGGCGCGTTGCGCCGCAAAGTAGGAAAGCAAAGGGTTTCCGCGCGACTGGAATTGATAGAGCGTACATTAGTAATCTTGAAGTAGGTAAACAAAATCCCACCCTTGAGACGATCGCTAAAATTGCCGAAGCGTTGGGTGTTAGTAGTGGTGAGCTTTTGAAATAATTGTGGTCTAGCCGGGGTGTGTATAAACATACCCTTGCATTATATACCCCATAGGGGTATACTGTTTTAGATGAAACAAGAAATTAAAAAAAGCGTGACCAATCGTCTTCGGCGAGTTGAAGGCCAGGTGCGAGGACTCCAAAAAATGGTCGATGAGGATCAATACTGCATCGATATTATTACGCAGTCGTCCGCTGTACGGAGCGCCCTATCAGCCGTTGAAGATTTGATGCTTGAAAATCATTTGTCCGAACATGTCATTCATCAGATGAAGCAGGGGCAGGAGAAAAAAGCGGTTGGTGAAATCATTAGTGTATTTAAAAAATCTAGGAAAAAATAATATGGAATCTGACTACACCGTTATAACCCAACAAGATTTCGATTCTGCGGTATCGGCTGTGCAAGGAGAAACGGCAAAAGCCGGTTTTTGAGTACTCTATGTCCACGACGTGCATAAAACGTTGGGTGAAAAAGGATTCCACATTGAGCCAATGAAGATTATTGAATTTTGCAACGCAAAATCTGCCTACGCCGTTCTGCAAGAAGATGCAAAAATTGGCCCGTGTCTGCCGTGCAAAATGCTCGTGTACACAAAAGATAGTGAGACTGTCATTTCAGGCGTGCGGTCGATTATTTTGCCAAAGTTTTTCCCCGAGGCGCAACTGGGCACCTTGCCGGAAGAGATTGATGCCTTAACAAAGGTCGTTATTGATAATTCAAAATAATTTTGAATATGAAAAAACTTATTTTCACAATTCTTGCGGCAGTCGTTATTGGCTCGTTTGCCGCGAATGTAAATGCTAAAATAATGAGCGGATTTTCCAATTCCTCGGTGGATTGGGAAGAAGTAGTTGAGCACACTGCGCGCGAAGAAAAAGAAGGTAGCGAGCTTTGGAATAAACTGCAAACGAAAGAGGTCGCTTGTGTCGATCTGAATGACGAGCAGTTTGGCATGCTTGGCGAATACTTTATGGGGCAAATGTCTGGCGGATCGCACGTCGCCATAAACGCCATGATTATTCAAGCACACGGCGAAGATGGTGAGGAGCAAATTCATATCGTCATGGGTAAGCGCCTCTCAGGCTGTGATACATCTGCGGCGTTTCCGGCGATAAGTGGCGGCTGGATGCCGATGATGAATATGATGTGGGGAGGGTGGTCGTCTCCTCTTGATGGTAATAACTCAATAAACTATATGATGAATTTTGGATTTGGACCTTTCGGCGGATTCGGTTGGATATTTATGATCCTATGGTGGGTTTTAATAATCGCGGGAATCGTAGCGCTTATTAAGTGGTTCACGAATCAATCACGTGGCTCACATAATCACGAAAAGTCCGCGTTAGATATTTTGAAAGAGCGGTATGCCAAGGGCGAGATTAATAAAAAAGAATTTGAAGATAAGAAAAAGGACCTGCATTAAATCATTATGAAAATTAATATGAACAGTAAAACACTTATTACAATTTTGGTGGTCGTGATCATTAGCGTTGTTGGGTTCATGGCAACGCGAGGCGGATCAAACAACGAGTCAACTTTTGAAACGAACAACGTCGTTGCCACGGTGTATAAATCCCCAACCTGTGGTTGTTGTGGTGTATACGCATCTTATATGAAAAAGGAAGGATATAACATTGATGCTAAAAACATTCAGGACATGTCCTCTATCAAACGGGAACTCGGCGTGCCGTATGAGCTGGAGAGTTGCCACACTATGGAAATCGGAGGGTATGTCGTCGAGGGACACATCCCCAAACCGGCAATCCAAAAACTTCTTGCTGAAAAACCCGACATCAAGGGTATTGGCATGTCAGGCATGCCATCCGGTTCCCCGGGCATGCCGGGACCAAAGACCGAGGACTTTATTATCTATGAAATAACCAGCGACGGTGCCAAGGGAGATGTCTTTATGTCCATTTAATCTATGAAGAAATATCTTATTCCATTATCGATTTTCACCCTTATACCAGCGTTTGTGCCAAAAGTTGTGTTGGCGCACTGTCCGCTTTGCACGGCAGGAGCCGGCGCGTTGGCAATCTTGGCGGCTTCGCTTGGTGTTTCCTCGGTCGTAGTTGGTGTCCTAATCGGAGCTTTTGCATTGGCACTTAGCTTGTGGATCTCGGGAATGGTAAAAAAACAATACATTCCATACCAAAAATATATTCTCACGGCTACTATATTTCTCGGAACAGTTATCCCGATCATGCCGTTCATACAGCACTATGCGCCATTTTATGTTCCATTCATGGGCGAATACGGAACAACATACACGATTAATCTCTATATCTTCGGAGTAGTAATTGGTTCACTTATTATGTTTGTTGTTCCATTCTTGAGTAAGTTGGTCACAAAGTTACGAAGCAAGCAAGTTCCGTTTCGGGGCATCTCGATCACGATAACATTGCTTGTCGTGGTGTCCGTAATAATTCAATTATTCTCATAATGGATGTTGCCTTCATATTTTTAGCAATAACTGTTCTGTTTGTCCTGTTTGTCGGGCTTCGGTCGTTATTAAGTTTGAAAATTTGCGCTCTCTGCGGCGCGGTGTCATTCACATGGATCATTCTGCTCGCTATGTTCTATATTGGCATTTTCAATAATCCCGTTCTCTTGGGGATCCTTATGGGTGGAAGCATTGTTGGGGCTATGTATGTACTTGAACAGAAACTCCCGGAACGTTTCCAGATTTTTAAATTGCCGTTTTTCTTGACGCTTGTTTTCGCGACTTATTTCGCAATTTTGCAGAGTTTTGCGTTTGAAGTAGCGGTTATTCCCTTCTTGCTCTGGGTGACTATGGGCGTGATATACACAGGTCGGAATATTAACTCGCTTAAAACTCTTGGAAGAAAAATAATCGAGTGTTGTAAAAACTGGTAATTATTTACTATGGAAAACGACATACAAAATCAACCAAAGAAAGATCGGATGCGTGCGGCAAGCATTCTCCTTTCTGCCGTGATTCTTTCCGGTGTGTGGATTTACACAACAGGACAAAAAACTATTGATCAGGATAAAGCTGATATTCAAGTTGCGACAAGAAAAGAACGCATTGGACTGGAGGAAAAAGTTTTGCCTTCGGAGGGCATCATTTTGCCAATCAGTTGGGGGAATCTTGGCGCAAAATTGGTGAGCGTCGGGGCAATTGATGCGGATAAATTTAAGGCGATTTACGAACAAAGAGATGCCTTTACCGATGAATACAACAGGCTTCTTTTTGGACAAAGCGACGATAAACTCAAAATCACGAAAGAAAATTCCGGATATCTTCTTAATTTGTTCTGGGCATTAGGGCTTGCCAGCAAAAATGATATTCTTGAAAACGGCGAGATGGCAAATCCCGCCTACGGCGGCGCGGGCAGATTCGCCTCTACTGGCGGCTGGACGCTCGCCAAAGGAAATCCTATGGATCACTACAGCAAACACAAATTCTTCAATCTCAAACCGGAACAGCAAGATTTAGTGGATAAGGTCTCCAGAGGCATCTATCGACCTTGTTGTGGCAACTCCACCCATTTCCCGGATTGTAACCACGGCATGGCCATGTTGGGGCTTATTCAACTCATGGCATCACAAGGTGTTTCTGAACAAGAGATGTGGAAGACTGCACTTCAAGTCAACTCATACTGGTTTCCGGAAACATACATGACGCTCGTCGCATACTTTGAACGAAAGGGAACCGCATGGGACGAGATTGATCCCCGGCTTGCTTTAGGCGAGGAGTATTCAAGCGCAAGCGGTTATCAGCGTGTATTACAAGAAATAGAACCAGTTGAACTCCAAGGTGGAGGCGGATGCAGCGTGTAAAGTAAAAAAATATGGATTGTTGCAACACTGAACAAAAAAATAGTCATCAAGAGCACAAGGGTCATGCCGATGGACATGGAATGAGTCATGGCTCGGCCGTGCAGTATTTGAAACGCTTTTGGATCGTTACGTTCCTTTTGATTCCTCTTGTGCTAGTGCATCCGAAGGTCTCGGAGATTTTAGGCATTACATTCGGTCTCAACAAATGGATACAGTTCGGAATCGCCACGATAATTTTCGGGTTTGCGCTCGTCTTTTTTCAACATGCGTGGCATGAAATAAAGGCACGAGCGTACGGAATGATGACGCTTGTTTCACTTGCCGTCGGGTCCGGGTATCTTTTTTCCGTAGCTTCAACTTTGATTTCTACACTTCACGCAGAGTTTTATTTAGAAATATCAACGCTCATATGGGTACTCTTGTTCGGGCACTACTTGGAAGCTAAATCGAGTTCTGCGGCCGGAGATGCGCTTTCGGAAGTCGCGAAGCTCCTTCCGAAAAAAGCGCACAAACTTGAAAACGGAACAGAAGTTGACGTTGACACTACCGAGCTTAAAGAAGGCGATATGGTTATAGTCAAGCCGGGAGAGAAAATCCCCGCTGACGGAGCAATCACAAAGGGATTTGCAAATGTTGACGAATCGCTTATTTCCGGCGAGTCGAAACCTCTTGAAAAGAAAGAGGGTATGGATGTAGTCGCTGGAGCGATTTGTCTTGATGGCTCGCTCACTATCAGACTTTCGCGGGTGGGGGAATATTCCACGGTCGGACAAATACAAAAGCTCATAGAACAAGCCGGGCAGACAAAACCACGCTCGCAGAGAATTGCAGACAAGGCATCTGCCGTTCTCACTTTTATCGCTGGGATCACAGCGCTCGGCACGCTTATTGTTTGGACTCTCATCATCGGTGAGTCTTTTGTGTTTGCGATAACGCTTGCTATCACGGTGCTTGTTATTGCGTGCCCACACGCGCTCGGACTGGCCATTCCGACAGTCACAACCATTACCACCTCGCTCGCGGTCAAAAACGGGTTTTTCATCAAAGATCTTGCCAAAATTGAGACAATACGAAAGGCGGATTATGTTGTGTTTGATAAGACGGGAACGCTCACCAAAGGAGAATTTGGCGTGACCGACATCGTGCCGATTGGAGAACAATACAAAGACACACTACTCGGCATCGCGGCATCTCTCGAACAGCATTCATCTCATATCATCGGACAATCTATTTTGAGATATGCGCGTCTACAAAAGGCACGAGTTTCTGATATCAACAACTTTAAAGAAATTGCAGGACAAGGCATCAAAGCAACGGTGAAGAGCCAGGAATACTATGTGGGCAACGAGCGATTGATGCGAAGCTTGAACGTAGAATTTAACTTACCGAAAAACACGGATAGCACTCTTGTGTTTGTCTCGGATAAAAAGAACCTGCTAGGATATATTGTTCTTTCCGACGCTATCAAACAATCTTCGTACGACGCGGTGAAAAACTTGCATGATATGGGAGTGAAAGTTGCCATGCTTACGGGTGACAATGAACAAGTTGCTGAATCGGTCTCAAAAGAACTCGGCATTGACACCTACTTTTCGAATGTTTTGCCGGAGGATAAATATAAACATATCAAAAAACTTCAAGAAGACGGGAGTGTCGTTCTCATGGTTGGTGATGGCGTCAATGATGCGCCCGCGCTTATGCAGGCAGATGCGGGCATTGCTATTGGCGCAGGTACGGATGTCGCCGTTGAATCTGGAGACATTGTACTCACCAATAATGATCCGCAAGATATCGTACGTTTACTGAAACTCTCGAAAAAAGTTTATGTAAAGATGATACAGAATCTCGTCTGGGCGCTTGGCTATAATATTGTGGCTATTCCGGCGGCAGCAGGCGCGTTCGCGGCATGGGGTTTCTTTTTACGGCCGGAAATCGGTGCGCTTGTCATGAGTTTTTCAACGGTGATTGTTGTCGTGAATGCAATGACTCTGAAACGTATTCAATTGTAAATTGCTTCATTAGATAATAGCATCTCGATGTGGTAAAAAGTCTTTAAGGGAGACAATTTTTGCGTTTGCCGCGCGAGGTACGAGCGCGTCCCGAGGCGCAGAGTCACCACGCGAGCGGAGCGTAAGATAAAGTCTCAAGTCGTCACATGCTCCGCGCGTGCGAAGTCAATCGCTTCGCGATTGGAAAAAGGTTCGCGCAAAGGTTAGTATTTCACCACCACATTGTTGTCCTCCTTAATTTCGGAACACCCCTGCGGGGGCGTTTTTTGTTACGAAATATGCGTTCATTCGTAGTAATTAGTATAAGAACAGTTACTATGCAGTGGGATGTAATGGCAAAACCTTTTATTATCGGTCTGGGCATTGTGGCCCTGCTTGGGGTGAGTGTGTATATGTACAATGACTCCTACGCGGGAGAAGCGGCCCAACCTCTCGTCGCCTATAAGATGGTGGAGGGTTTTTATACCCGTTACATCAGCGGAGAAATTGGATATCGCGACGCGGAAGCACTTTCCTCGCAGTTAAAGGCGAGGATAGACGCGGTGCGCGCATCATCTCAATGGGATGGAGTAGATCCGGTGGTGTGTTCTGCGCAGGCTCCTTCTTTTGTTGCTGTGCAAAAAGTAACGCTTGATGGCGTGGATGAGGCGCACACGATACTTACTTCCAGCGTAGCGGGACATCGGTTTGAAGTGTTTCTTGCGCGTGAGGATGGGACATGGAAGATTGATGAGGTTTCTTGTCTTTGATACAATGCTCTCGTGAACGCAACCCGAATCGGTACGATATTTTTTCTGCTACTGGTAATTGCCGGTGGCTTTTTTATTGCTACGCCCACTCACGCGCAACTTGCCGATATTAACCTCTATTTTTTTTACGGAGATGGTTGTCCTCATTGCGCCAAGGAAGAGGTTTTCTTAAACGACCTGGAGAGTCGTTATCCACAGCTGAGGGTACATTCATTTGAGGTCTGGTATAACGTGGACAATGCTAAGCTTCTTTCGCGCGTAGGAAAGGAACTTGGTATCGCGGTCCAGGGCATTCCTCTTACTGTTATTGGGGATACGCCCATTGTGGGGTATACAAGCGATGCAACAACTGGAAGGCAGATAGAAAATAAAGTGGGGGAGTGTTTTGGGGTTGAATGCGGAGACATGGTTGCTCCTATCATCTCTTCATTTCAAGAATCAATATCCCAAGGGACGACCGACGAGATGGATGGGCAGGGGGGGTCTATAACTAGCGCCACTTCCACGGAATCTCCCGCTTCTCTTGATGATGAAACGATACAAAGCATAACATTTCCTTTTTTTGGTACGCTCTCTCTTTCTTCCGTGTCTTTGCCCGTGCTTACGGGGGCGATTGGTCTTGTAGACGGATTTAACCCGTGCGCGATGTGGTCACTTCTGTTTTTGATAGGGCTTCTTTTGGAAATGAAACACAGAGCGCGTATGTGGGTGCTTGGGTTGGTTTTTATTCTTGTTTCTGGCGCGGTGTATTTTGCTTTTATGGCGGCGTGGCTCAATCTGTTTATTTTCTTAGGGATGATCGTGTGGGTGCGTTTCGTGATCGCGTTTGTTGCGTTCGGGGGAGGCGTGTGGAGCTTAAAAGAATTTTTTACCAAGCCCGCGGCGGTGTGTGCGGTTGAAACTGATAATGGGAAACAGAAGAGATTAGAACGTCTTAAGCGCGCGGTGTTTGAAAAGAAGTTTATTGTGGCGCTTGTGGGCATCGCCCTGCTTGCCGCGGCGGTGAATCTCGTTGAGCTTATGTGTTCGGCGGGGCTTCCCGCGGTGTATGCGCAAATACTTTCCATGAGTCATCTTTCCTGGTGGGGATATTATGGATATCTGGCGCTGTATATTTTCTTTTATATGCTTGATGATTTGGTTGTATTTGTGATTGCGATGTTCACGCTTCGTCTCACGGGTCTTTCGGGTTCGTATGCGAGATGGTCGCGTCTTATAGGAGGCGCCATTCTGGTGCTTATAGGAATTCTTTTGGCGTTTTGGCCTCATGTGTTAATGTTTTAATATGAAACATTTTTTACAAAACGAAAGTGGAGCGGTGGGTATTATCATCATTATGCTTGTGATTATCG
>Ga0210057_1003166_pt1 | contig 22823 bp, 13 predicted proteins | sample CryGeyCG2114_010_2_FD_183968 | JGI IMG/M metagenome (GOLD analysis project Ga0210057, IMG submission 183968) | Groundwater microbial communities from aquifer - Crystal Geyser CG10_big_fil_rev_8/21/14_0.10 (SPAdes) (version 2) | ecosystem: Environmental > Aquatic > Deep subsurface > Groundwater ...
ACTTTTAAAGAATATTTTAATTGGTATAATTTTGACAGACCGCATGAAGGCCAAGGAATGAACGGTTTAACTCCACACGAAAAATACCTTATTTTAGCCTCTAAATGTGTAACCCTTGAAGGTTAACTGTACATTTTGTTGACATTGTTAGTAAAATCTGATATAATTTAAGGTCAAATTGTATATTTATACACGCCACAAAATGGAGGGCTAAATGAGACTGGGAAATTCGCGACGTTGGCCAACGAATGAAGATAATCCGCCTAATTATGTTTTGATTGAACCGGGTGACAAGGCTGAGGATGTGGTAAAATTTGCTAGAGAAAACCAGGCGATCTATCGGCCAACGTCGAAAGGTTTTGCCGTTTGGTGCAAGTTGAGTCCTAATGGTTTTGAGCAGGGTGTTTTGGACTATGCCCTCGAGGCGGCTGTGGCTCGTATCAATGAGAAGGCGTGTGAGCAGTGCAAAAAAATTTGCTCGAATGGTCACCTGGTTGGTGGCTCGTTTCAAGAAGAGTGGTCTGAAGATCGATCTATTGGCGGGAATGTCAGGAACATATGTGCCAATTGTTCAGAGTGAATTTGATGTTGATTATGAAACCGCCCTAGAAGTTTTTTATAGTGCTCGTAGTGAGTATGTGACTCCAACTGGAGCATATGAAGTGTGATTGAATTTTATGTCAATTACAAAAGAGTCGAAACATCGACTCATTTTTTATTTTAAAACGTTATAAATGGTTACGAAAACCACGGATGTTTTATTCGAATGATAAGTTTTTTGTATGATTTTCCAGAGTGTCAAACTCAGGATTGTCAGTACATTTTTGTTCAGCTTTGGTTTTTAATTCTTCCGGGAAATTATTTGGGGAGTTACTGAGAAAATAACATTCGTCGCCAACCGCCTGCATTTTGGCTTGATTGGTGTTGAGGTCATAATCAAAGCGGTGACCATAATGAGGTGTGGCGGAAATGAAGTAAGAAAAAATGTGGTCGCTGGTTTTGGTTAAACCGAAGATCGGTCGATGTTGCAGGACTTCTGGTTTAGCAAGGATAGTTTTGTTGTTTGTGTCAGTATTTAGAATGTAAACTTGATCAAAATTATTTTCATCTTTTTCAATCCTTACCGTTTGATGAGTAAAAGTTAATGTGTTGTCCGTTGGCTCAGTAGTAATTGGGTTGTCATTTTTTTTGTAAACGCAACCAGATAACAAGAGTGTGGACAACAAGAGAATGATAATAGTTGTGAATTTCATATAAAGTTATAGTTTTATAATTATCACGCGATCCAATCCACACAAATCTTTTTTGTTTTGAATTTTGGCGGTGGGGAAGTGAGCTTTGATAATTTTTTTGAGTTCAGCGGTTTGTTGTGGGCCGCCGTATTCGATTAAAATAAATTTGGGTTTATGTTTCAATTTGGCAGCCTGGGTGAAAAATTGACGGTAGGCGTCGAGGCCGTCTGGGCCAGAGTAAAGGGCGTCTTTGGGTTCGAATTTGAGGCCGATGGTATTGGGAGTGACCTTTTTAAGATCGGTTGATTCCACGTAGGGTAAGTTGGCGACAATAATGTCAATCTTTTTGTGTTTAATTGGGGTCAATAAATTTCCATGGAGAAAAGTAATTTTGGTTGCGTGAAGATTGGCATTTTTTGTGGCCATTTTGAGGGCGGGTTTTGAGATGTCGGTGGCGAGAATTTTTATTGGTAGACTATGAAGGCGTGATTCGCGAATCGCACTTACATTGGAGGCTATCGCCACCGGTATGGCTCCACTGCCAGTGCCGATGTCGGCGATGGTGGGGGAGAAATTTGAAGATTGAGAGATTAAGAGATTGAGAATTTTGAGGGTTTCGTCGACAAGGAGTTCGGTTTCTGGGCGGGGGATTAGGACGTTTTTATTAACATAAAAATCCAGGCCAAAAAACTCTTTGTGGTGAGTGAGGTAAGCAATGGGGATGCCGGTACTGCGTTTGGCAATTAATTTATTAAAACGAGATAATTGATTTTTGGTTAAAGTTTTTTCCGGATATGTAAATAGGTATTCTTTATTCTTTTTTAAAATATAAGCCAGCAAAATTTCAGCATCCAAAATAGCAGACATTATGGACTGTTTTTTTAGTTTGGTGACGGCGGATTTTAGAGTTTGTTTGATGGTCATATTAAAACTGTGTCATGCTGAGCCTGCCTGCCGGTAGGCCGGCTTGCCGAAGAATGAGGTGACCCTTCGAGAGCCCTGCCTACCGACAGGCAGGCTCAGGGTGACAAAATGGGGGGATGTTAGGATAGTTTTTCGTCAGCTTCTTTGAGTTTGGCAAAGATCGGTTCCAGGTCACCATTCATGATATTTGGAATATTGTTCCAACTGGCTTTGATTCGGTGATCGGTGATACGATCTTGAGGAAAGTTGTAAGTGCGAATTTTTTCACTTCTATCTCCGGTACCAACTTGGGATTTACGCTCTTCACCCAGCTCTTTCATCCGTTTTTCTTCTTCATGTTCAAATATTCTGGTGCGTAAAACTTTCATGGCTTTTTCTTTGTTTTGAGCTTGTGATCTTTCGTCTTGACACTGAACAACAATATTGGTGGGAAGGTGAGTAATGCGGATAGCGGAATGAGTGGTGTTGACACCTTGACCGCCTTTGCCGCCGGCACAAAAGGTATCAATTCGAAGATCGTTGGCATCAATTGAGAGATCAACTTCTTCGGCTTCCGGTAGTACGGCGACGGTGACGGTTGAAGTGTGGACGCGGCCTTGTTTTTCGGTTTCCGGTACGCGTTGAACCCGATGAACGCCACTTTCATATTTCATATCACCAAACACTTTGTGACCGGAAATTTCAAAGATGACTTCTTTGAATCCACCAATACCGATTTGATTTGATGAAAGTATGTTGACGCTCCAGCCTTTGGTTTCAGCGTAACGAGAATACATTCGGAAAAGTTCGGCGGCAAATAGTGATGATTCATCGCCACCAGCACCGGCTCTGATTTCGATAATGACATTTTTGCTGTCTCTAGGATCTTGGGGCATTAGGGCTCGTTTTATTTCATCTTGAAGTTTTTCTGCCTTTGGTTTTAAAATGGTTATTTCTTCTTGAGCTAATTCAGCTAGATCAGCATCTGTGTTGCCTTTTAGTGCTTCTTCGGTGTCGAGAAGATCTGCTTGAATTCTTTCAAGTTGAATAATGAGGTCGAAAGTTGGTTTTAATTCTGCGTGTTCAGTCGAAATAGTTCTTAATTTTTCGGGATTAGAAACGATGTCAGGTGATTGTAGCTGACGTTCTAAAGCTAAAAATTTTTCTTTTAATTGTTGGATTTGGTCTTGCATAAAATTAAGTTATCAGTTTAGAGGGAAAAGTTGTCAGTATTTTGATTATGATTCAATCATAACAAAAAACCAGCTGGAACCATAGTTCTGAGAAAGCTGGCTATATGTATAGTTATTTTTCGGTTGAAGGTTTGGTTGTTTTAGCCTTGGCCTTTCCTTTGGCTTGAAGTTTTTCACGTTTACTTCTGTTGCTATCTTTCTTTGCTTCAGATTTGGCCATTCTAGCTTTGAATTTATCAACCACACCGGCGGTGTCAACCAGTTTTTGTTGACCGGTATAAAATGGGTGGCATAAGTGACAAAGTTCGATGTCAATTTTTTCTTTGGTTGATCCAACAACAAATTCATTACCGCAAGCGCAGGTAATTTTTGCTTCTTTATAATATGTTGGGTGAGTATCAGTTTTCATAAGTAAAATTAGTTTAATTTGTAAGTATATTCTATCATCAATGAGATAATTTTGCAAGGGTGGAAAAGTTAGTTGGTTTAATTGTACTTAAATTAGGTAAAAAAACGAATTCATAATGAATTGCTTTTGTAGCTTTCGTAAAATAATTGTATAATATATTGAGTAAGGGTTAAGGAGTAAATAGTAAGGAGTAAAGAGTAAATAGTAAATAGGAAAGAGTAAAGAGTAAAGAGGAAAGAGGAATTAGCTGTCGGTTATTTGTGAATTAGAATAAAAATATTAAAAATAAAGTGAATTTATGAAAAAAAATTTTTTGCTAAAAGGAGCGGTTTGGGGAATAATTTTGGGTACGGTTGGCGGGTATCTTTTTAACTCAAAAAGCGGTAAACAAAATAGAACAAAAATGAAAGCAGCGGCTGATAAGCTGGCGAAGAGATTGACTTTGGAGTTGGATCAGGTGTCTGATGTCACAAAAAAACATTATGATGGAATGGTGAATAAGGTTATTACCGATCTGAAACAAGACAAAGCGATGAGTAAGGAGGCCTGGGATGAGGTGTCCAAAGAATTAAAAAGTCGCTGGAAAGTGGTGCATGGTGAAGTTAAAAAAGCGGTTGTTACAAAAGTAAGAAAGAAAATTGCGCCAAAGAAAAAGAAAAAATAATTTGGAGTTTAAAAGGCTCAGTGTATAGTTTTACACTGAGTTTTATTTGGATGTTGTGGGGATAAGTTTTTAGTTTAGTCCAATAATACCCTCCTTCTTGAGTTTGTGGTTATATAGTAGTTTAATGTTTTAAAGTTTATAAGTTAAATTTTGCATGTATGAATTTTTTTCATAACTATATCCCAAAGCCGGTTTTATTTTCAATCGGGCTATTTGAAATACATTGGTATGGTCTTTTGATGGTGGTTGGTGGACTGCTTGGGTTGTATTGGGTTTGGGTTTTATTTAACAAATATAAAATTAAAGAGAGCGAACTGTGGGATCTGGTTTTGTACTGGGTGGTGTTCGCAATTGTTGGAGCTAGAATCTATTATGTGTTGTATGCTTGGGATTATTATCGAGAAAATTTGTTGGACGTGTTTAAAATTTGGGAGGGTGGTTTGGCTGTCCATGGTGTAATGATCGGCGGATTCTTGGCGACGTATATTTTTTGTCGGCAACGGAAATTAAAATTTTGGCTGGTGGCAGATATTGTGGTGGTTGGTTTGGCGTTTGGTCAGATTATTGGTCGCTGGGGAAATTATTTTAATCAAGAAATTTTTGGTAAACCAACGGGGCTTCCTTGGGGAATTCCAATTGAGTTTCAAAATCGTCCGGGATTGTTTAAAAATTATGATTATTTTCATCCAACGGTTTTGTATGAGAGTTTGCTCAGTATTTTTAATTTTTTAATTTTGTGGTTGGCGCATCAGTGGAGATTGGTGCGGGAAAAATATTTGCCAGAAGGCGTGATTTTTTGGAGTTATATTTTTATTTATTCATGGATCCGTTTTGGTCTGGAATTATATCGTTTGGATTATAGCCCATTGGTGTTTGGGCTGCGTTGGGCGCAACTGTTTAGTGCTTTTTTGATAATTTTTTCTGGAATAATGATTGGTTATTTTTATCGCAAAAAAAAGTAAAAAATTTTTTCACAAAGTTGGGGATAAATGGTTCAATTTGTTGTCGTTTATTGCTATAATAGGATTAACTTATTCAAGTGCAAAGATGATGTAGGTAAACTATGGTTATTAATAAAAAAAGGTTGGTAATATTAACCACTTTATTGCTTATTTTTGTAATTGGAATAAGTTTTTTTCTTTTAAATAAAAGTGAGGCAGTCGTTTCAAATGGGTCTAATGCGGTCAATGTGATCGGCCAATATGGAGATGGTGGGGCGGTTGATTATACCAAGGCTGGAGCTAATAATGGCCCAAATAAAGAGGGTTTTAATACACCAAATGGGTTTATTGTTGATGGTCAAGATAATTTGGCTTTTGTGATTGATCAGGCGAATAATAGGATTTTGGTTCATCAGCTTGATGCAGCGAACCTGTTTACGGATTATGAAGCTGATTATGTTTTGGGGCAGGCAGATTTTAGCTCCAATGATGAGGCCGTGACGGCCAGTCAGTCTAATTTTTCCAACCCGAGTGGATTGGCTGTGGATCCGGGTGGAAGTCGACTTTTTGTCTCGGATTCCGGATTTAATCGAATTTTGATTTTTGATGTAGGTACAATGTCAGATAATATGACTGCTACTTATGTTCTTGGTCAAGCTGATTTTGTCAGTTCGGATGCTGCAACGACTCAAGCCGGGCTAAGTGCTCCTGAAGGGCTTTATTATGATGAAACTTCTGGTTTGCTATATGTGGCTGATAAAACAAACAATCGTGTTTTGATTTATGACGCAACTTATGGTTTGGTGTCTGATGGAATGAATTCCAGTTATGTTTTGGGTCAAGCGGATTTTGTGACCTCTACGGCTGCGACCACTACTGTTGGTTTGTCCGGTCCGACAGATGTGTCATATTATGATGCGAATGATCATTTATTTATTGCGGATGAAGTCAATAATCGTATTATAATTCATTCAATTACTCTTGAGGCTCCTTTAATTGACGGCAGAACGGCTGATAAGGTGTTTGGGCAGAGTGATTTTGTTTCGGCTGGTAGTGGTAGCGGTGCGGCTCAATTTAGTTCACCGTTTAGTGTCTCTGTAGATGCCTCAAATGATCGTTTGATGGTGGCTGATTATGATAATAACAGAATTCAATCTTTTGATATAACCGCAATTGATAATAATGAAAATGCGGCCAATTCTTTGACCAGTTTAACCACGAAGTCGTTGTACTATTATTCTGGTGCGCAAGCTATTTTTGCTAGTGAACTCAATGAGCACCGAGTGGCAAAATATGATGCGATTGTTTTGACTCCAGGCGAAAGTCCAATTGAAGTAATTGGTCAGGTTGATGGTGCTGGTGATGATATTATTAGTACGGACAACGGAGTGAATAATGGAGCCAATAAAAAGGGTTTTAGTACGGTTAATGGGGTAGCGGTTGATACGACAGGTCATCGATTGTTTGTTAGTGATAAAGATAATGATCGAGTTTTGGTTTATAATTTGGATGCGAACGATGAGTTGGTTGATTATACTCCGGATAATATTTTGGGTAAAACGGATTTTTATGATGCCAGTCAAACGGATGTTGCCGGTTTAACTCCGGAGAATAATATTACTCAACCGGGTGCTTTGGTATATGATCCAAACAACAGTTATTTGTTTGTGGCGGATGATAAACGAGTTTTGGTGTTTGATGTGGCTTCAATTACGGATGGTGAGGCGGCGATTAATGTTTTGTGTCAGGTTGATTTTGCTAGCCAAGTTTCAATTACAGCTCAAGGTGGGGTGACTAGTGTTGATGGTCTTGCTTTGAATACTACTGATAATTTGTTATTTGTATCAAATGGAACCAGTAATCGGGTTTTGGTTTTTGATGTTTCAAGTATTTCAGACGGAGAAAATGCCATTAATGTCTTGGGGCAGGGAGGTTTTGGGGACAATGGAGCGGTTACAACTCAGGCTGGATTAAGTGGAAATAAGACGGTGGCATATGACAGTGCTAATGATTATTTGTTTGTAGCGGATACTACCAATAATCGGGTAATCGTCTATGATGTTTCAACTATCGCGAATGGTGAGGACGCGGTGGCCGTTTTAGGTCAGTCTAATTATACCGGTTCTACAGCGGGAACAGATCAAAATTCTTTGAGTGCACCATCTGGATTGAGTGTGGATGCTGTCAATAAAATTTTGCATGTAGCTGATGCCAGCAATAATCGAGTTGTTACTTTTGATGTGGCGACAGTCTCGAATGGTGAATTGGCGAAAAATGTTTTAGGTCAGAGTGGTTTCGCGACTGCTACAGCGGCGACATCTCAGGCTGGGTTGGAATCTCCAAACATTACTGCGTACAATAGTGGCAGTGAGAGGTTGTTTGTGGGTGACTTAACGAATAATCGTATCATGGTTTTTGATGTTTCTGAAACAACCAATACAGCCCCAACCGCACCGTCTTTGAGTTCACCGGCGAATACTGCGACTGAAATTTCAGTTAATCCAACTATTCAGTTCTCAACCACCGATGTTGATTCTGATAAATTGTTTTATGAGTTGGAATTGGCAAGTGCTGAGGAATTTTATACTGTTTTGCACCGCTATAGTCTCAAAGATAGAGATTTGGGTTGGTCTCAATACGGTCCATACGCTTCCGGTGCCAGTGCTTCTTTTACTTTGCCGAATGGAGATTCTCTTTCAACCAATGCAACTTATTATTGGCGGGTAAGAGCGATTGACGCAAATGGAGCTTATTCAAGTTATAGTTCGGTGAGAAGTTTTACTACGGTGGCTCATAGTCTAGATGTTAATTACGTCGATGATTTTGATACTTCGACCAATTTGGATACAACAAATACAACTGCGTATTATTATGATAAGCATAAAATTTCAATCCCAGCTTCAAATACAATTGGCTCACAATCATCAGTTCTCGGAGCGGGTAAAACGGCGGCGATCGTCGCTTTTGATGCTGACAGCGATGGTGATATTGATATGGCTGTCAAAAATGTTACGGGGGTAAATAGTAGTGTTTATTTGAATAATGGTAGCGGAACTTTTTCAGGCGCTGGGGGTGGGACGTTGAATGATTTGAGTGCCGCGACCAATTTTAAGGAATATTTGTTTGCAGTAGATGTTGATTTGGATGGAAATATCGATGTGCTTGATCGGGGTGGTTACGTGTATGCCAACGATGGTGCCGGTACTTTTACGGCCAGTGATGCTCCACGGGTTGGAGCTGTTGGTGATTTGAACAATGATGGGTATATCGACTTGATTGAACCAAAGCAGGCGGCTGATGAAAAGACATATTTATATATTAATGATGGTGACGGTAATTTTAATGCTTTATCGCCAAATCCTTTTGATGCTCTAACTTCAAACTCTGTAGATGAGGTTTATATTTTGGATATTAACAATGATAGTTGGATGGATGTGGTGACCAATAATACCAATGGTACCAGTAATTTATTTTTGAATGATGGCGATTTAACTTTTACTTCTAGCACACCATGGGCAGCGTTGGTTCTAACTAATATGGAATTTACTGATTTGGATGGAGATGGTGATGTGGATTTGTTTGGTTATATTTCTGGGACTGGATTTGGTACTTGGTTGAGTGATGGTAAAGGATTGTTCTCATCAAGAACGGCCGTGTCAGGGAATTGTAAGGCATATAATTTGCATTCAGCTGATATTGATACTGATGGTGATCAGGATATTGTTTGTGCCGGAGGTAATGGAGATTCACAAAATTATTATTGGCGAAATAAAGGTGATGGTACTTTTGAAACTGAAACTGCTGCATTTGGTACCGCGGGAACTTCAACTATTATTACGGCAGATGTGGATGGTGATGGTGATTTAGATTTTTTGGTGGGTAATGGCGATGGTGGTGAAGATCCGGTAGTAACCACACAAAATTATTTATATACAACCAGTGGTGGTCGAGGAATTGTAAAAACGACGTTGGACGCGGATGTAAATGTTCGTGGAGCTTTTGATTCTGACAATGACGGTGATATTGATTTGTATGTAACAACAACTTCAAATGATACTGGAGTGCTATGGATAAATGATGGTGATCAAGCTTATACAGTCCAAACCGGATTTTCTGATTATGTTTATGATGTGGCAACTGTGGATGTTGATAATGATGGGGATCTGGATTTGGTTGAGGCGGGTGTTGGCACAAGAGATCAGTTATGGATAAATAATGGTTCAAATAGTTTCACCAGTTTGGGCGCTGTCTTCGGTTCAAACGCTTATGACACAGAGTATATTCGTTCCGGCGATTTGAACAACGATGGGTATTTGGATTTTTTGTTCCTTTATTCAGAGCAGATTCCGGAAATTTGTCTCAATGATGGTGACGGTACGACTTATACTTGTGCAAATGTTGATACTTCGGTAACTGATACAAGGATGGGGGCTGATTTTGCTGATGTAAATAATGATGGCATACTTGATTTGTTTATAAATTATACTTCGGATGTAGTAACTCTTTATACCGGTGACGGTGATGGAACCTTTACCAGCTCGGTAACTTTTTCGTCTGATAATGGCCGGTTCGGTGTTGGTGACTTGGATGGAGATGGTGATGTGGATGTCTTGATGGGTATTGGATCGCTAACTTCATATTTAAATAATGGCTCGGGTACTTTTACCTCGGATGTAATTTTGGCTTCATGCAATAATAGAGGATATCAGTTATCTGATCTTGATGGTGATGGTGATTTGGATGTTGTTGTGGCTTGTGGTTCCACGGGCTCAGAAATTTGGGAAAATCATGGACACATGAGTTTTGTCAAGCAAGCGGCATTGATTGCGGATGGTGGGCAGGCGGTTAATTTTCTTTTTTCTGATTATGACTTAGATGGTGATGTGGATCTTTGGTCAATTCATGATGCGGATGGTGATGAGACCGGTTATCGATTTGATCAGGAGCAAACATATACCGCCAGTACGGATTACAATGTATTTTCTGGCACCATTGATACTATCGCTGGCGGAAATCTTTTCCGATCAGCTGAGATTATTTCAGATGATTATACTCCTAGCGGTGCGAGTATAGCTTATTATCTATCAACTCAGTCCGCCACTCATAGTTTGACTGCACATAACACTGGTGTCTCAAGTGATTTATACGCAACTCAAATATTTGGAGCTATAGGGAATGCTGTTTATGGTACGGCTTTGGGTGATGGTGGCAGTTTTCGATATACTGAAGATAGCGGTGATTCTTGGATTGATTATTCTTATGTGTCAGGTGATTTTGTTTCTGGTGTTCTTGAGTCAATTTATGATTCAATTGAGGTAGATGAGAGTACTGGGAGTCTTTATGTTGGTTCGGGAGGGTTTATTTATGATGATGAAACTGCAAAATCAGAAGTTTGTTTGACTGATGGGGCAAGGTTAGTTTCTAATGATTTAAATGATCTTTCTTCATATTCTGTAGGATCGAATACCATTGTTTATGCTGCTGGAGATAGTGGAGTGGTTGTTCGTCTTAATCTCGCAAGTTATCCGACGGTTTCATGTTCTGCTTTATCAACAGGCGTGAGTGTAAATTTGAATGGTTCGGATATTATTGCTGGAGATCAAACTGATATTGTGGTTGTCGGTGATAAGCCGGATGCAGGTAACGGTACAATTTTGACGTCGGTTAATAGTGGTGGTAGCTGGACATCCAGAGTGAGCGGAGTGGCTCAAAATTTGAATGATGTAGCCGCTGATCAAGCATCAAATTTGATAATTGCGGTCGGTGATAATGGTACTATATTAAAATCAACTGATGCCGGAGTCAATTGGACCGCTAAAACTTCTGGCACCGCACAAAATATCAATGCTGTGGCGTTGAAATTTGAGGATTCGACTGAAGTTTGGGCGGCGGCGGAGAATGATACAATTTTACTTAGTAGTGATTCTGGTGATACATGGACGGTTTTAAATACTACTTCGGGTGTCTCGTGGAATGATATCGAGGAAAAACAAGGAGCGGTTTTTGTGGTTGGTGATTCTGGGAAAATGGTTACGTATGACGGTTATGGTACTCCTTGGGAGGGACCGATCGTTAATGAATCATTGCATAGTTTTTCTACTCCTGGAGCATTGCTGCAATGGAAAGCGGTTATGAGTACTACTGATGTTAATAATCCACCAGTGATTAGAGATTTGAGCATTGATTATAATAGTACAGCACCAGCTTCACCGGTTCAAAATACGCCGGAAAATACGCCGGACAATAATCCTCCAGCAGAACCATTGGTGGGAGCAACCCAGGTTTTGACTTCAGATTCAATTCAGTGGACCTTTATTGATAATTCAAATAATGAGCAAGGGTTTAGATTGTATGATGTGGATGGAGTGCTTATTTCTCAGGTAGATACTGCTGGATTGGCTTTTATTACTGAAAATATGTTGACTGCAAATACTCAGTACAATCGGTTTATATCGGCTTTTAACGATAATGGTGAGAGTGCGTTGGTTGATTTGGGAATTTTTTATACTTTGGCGGCTAAGCCGATTATTGGAAGTATTTATGTTACAGATGAAAATTCCGTAAATATTGAGTTTAGTGAAAATGGAAATCCAGCGGAGACTCTTTATGCTATTTATGAATCGACTACAAGTCAATGGGTCCAAATAAATGGTAAGCTTGGTGCAACTCGGTTTGATCGAACATATGATTCTTGGGTTGATAATGGCGTAACTGCTGTATTGGATTTGACGAATGGGCAAACTTATACGTTTTCGATTGTCGCCAAAAATGGAGTGGGTGAAGATACTGAGTATTCAACTGCTTTTACCATTGAGGTGGTTAAGCCTGCGGGTGCAAGTGTCGTGATCAGTAAAAAAGTTGGAATTAATGTTACCGATGATGATGTTTTTGCTCAAGGAGTTTTCTTTGGAACCCCGGTGTATGCCTATGGTGGTAAGGCTCAATTGCTCAAGACGTTGCCGTTTTATTCTGAGGTGGCAAATGGTTATTTGGTTGGTTCAATATTGTTTTTGATAATATTTATTATCGGTTTGATTTTCAATTCTTCAGATCATTGTGATTTGTCGGAAAAATTAAGACGGTTGAAGCACACACCAAAGATTGTTCTTAAGGATTGGCGGTCAAAACACGGTGATGAGGTTTATGATATTTTAAATAATAAAGAGGCTCCGAAAATCGGGGAAAAATATAAAAAGCATCATCGTTTATATCGATATACCAGTTTGACCATGATTTGTTTGGCCATTGGTATTGCTCTAAAGATTATTATAGTAGGGGCTATATTTATTTTGGTTTATACAAATTTGGGCGTTCAAGCATTTATCAATCAAAGTGGAGAACCGGTGTATTCAGGCGATGAATTGGTTTATCATGTTGATTTTGTTAATAATGGTCAAAGTGCAGCTGAAAACTTGGTGATTTCAGATAATATTCCAGCAGGCGTCTCATATATTACCGGTAGTGTAAATCTGACCGGTAGTGGGCAGTCAGATGTCGTTGGCGATGACAAGTGTAGCGTGACCAGCGGTAATGTTGTTTGTGAAATCACGTCTTTGGGCGTTGGCGGTAGCGGATATATTGAATTTCAGACATTGGTCACTGGTGCGGTTGAAGATACTATTGTAAATTTGGCCAGTGCAACTTACAAGACTCTCGATTTACCAAGATCGTCAAACTCTGTTTCAAATCAAATTCAAGAAAAGCCAATACCTGCATGTAGTGATGGTGTTGATAATGATGGTGATAATTTGGCTGATTATCCGTTTGATTATGGCTGTACTGATGAGAGCGACGATACAGAAAATTCAGATATTTTTGTGGCTCGAGGATTGATTGTGGATATCAATGTCAGTGGAGATTGGAGATATGTAAATATGATGGAAACTGGTGTTTCTAGGTTTATTCATCGAAGCTCTTCTCATAAAGTAACTTTGGTTAATGCAGATAAAACCGGGAATAAAGCAACATTGAAGATTGAAAGTGATCCGATTACAGTAGATGTTTCTACTGGGACAACCGTGTTGGTTGATTCTGATGGTAATGGAATAAAAGATTTGAATCTTACAGTTTTGGCTGTAATTAGTGAAGAACAAGCTGTTGTTGGTTTACAAGCGGTGACGGAACAGGTATATCAATGTAATGACAAAAAGGATAACGATGCGGATTCTTTGATTGATTATCCACAGGATCCAGGATGTAGTTCTTTGACTGATAACGATGAATACAATGCTCCCAAAATACCAAAACCGGAAATTCCAAAGCCTGATGTTCCTAAACCAGAGGTGCCAACAGTTCCAACACCGCCAGAAGAAACAACGACCGAGTCTGGTGGTGGTACAGCTGTGTATGAGTGTAGTGATGGCATTGATAATGATGGTGATGGGTTGTTTGATTATCCAGAGGATACTGGATGCTCTGATGTGTCTGATACTAGCGAGATTGATGAATTGATTCCCGATAAGACTGTGGTTGCAATTGAAGATGTTATCAAAAGTATTGATAAAGAGTTGGAATCCTTGGATGAACAGATTGCTGTAGCTAATTCTACTATGGAAAGTGTTTCATTAAATATTCAAAAAACAACAAAACAAATTCAGAAAGTTTCCGTTCAAACAGCGGAGACGGTCGTAAAATCAGTTCAATTTGTTAATGAAAAGGTGTTGAATGATCCAAGGGTTGAAGCTGTAACATCAGAGGTTGCGATACCGACAATGATTACCTTCACTGCGGTTGGAGCTGTCAATGTGGCTACGGCGACTGCGTCTGCCGGTGCCGGTGCGGTTGGTGGTTTGGGTATGCTGTCATATTTGCAATATTTTGCTATTCAGCCACTGCTTCTTTTCACTCGGAAAAAACGAGAGCGTTGGGGTGTGATTTATGATTCAATTACCAAAAAGCCAATTCCATTAGCGATTGTTCGTATTTATGATAAAAATACCGGACGATTGATCAGAACAAAGGTTTCTGACAAAAATGGGCGTTATCAGTTTATTGTTGATTCCGGCGAGTATTATATTGAGGTATCAAAGGATCAGTACAAGTTCCCGTCTGAGATTTTGTATGGTCAAAAACAAGATGATAAATACTACGGATTGTATTATGGGCATACTATTGTGGCTGATGAAAAGTTGGTATTAAATTATAATGTACCGGTTGACCCCGATAAAAAAGCCAAGGCTCCGGCCAAAGAAATTAGATCAAAGATATTTAAACAAACTCAGTATGTATTCTCAATGGTTGGGCCGATTGGAGCGCTGATTTCATTGATCGTAGAACCAGCATGGTGGGTAGCGGTTTTATTGATTGTTCAGTTGTTCCTTATTTATTCATTTAGAAAAGTGGCGATTCCGGCAAAACTCAAAAACTGGGGTGTTGTGGTTGATCAGCAATCTGGCAAGCCAATCAATAGAGCGGTGGTGAGAATCTTTGATGCAAAATATAATAAATTACTTGAGAGCCAGATCACCGGTAGAAAGGGACGGTATGGTTTCTTGGTAACAAAGAATGAATATTATTTGACTGTGACTAAAGATGGTTATGGACAATATAAGTCAGAAAATATTCCGGTGGTTGATGAAGAAGGCGGTTTGATCACCAAAACAGTGGAGTTGAAAAAAGGGATGATTGCCCCGCCACAAGATGATGCGACGAGTGATGAATCGATGGCGCCAATTGAAAAAAAGATTGAAACAACAGCGCCTCAAGGTGAGAAAGAAGTGGAGTAGTATGATAGAAAAATATCAAGCATATATTGTGTATTTGCCTCTAGTAATAGTAATATTGCTAGGGGTTTTGATTTGGCGCAACTGGTCTGCTAATTTTACTTGGAAGCGTATGAATGAGAGCGTTCGTAAACAAGAGCGAGTGAATTTGTCACCAGATACAAATATTCGAACCGCTTTTATTGTGATCGTTATTTTTCTTTTGGTTATCGGTATGTTTTGGTCGGGCATTTCAAGAATATTAATGCTTCAGTTTGTGTTTGGAATTTTGATGGTTTACTTACTGTTAGAATTATTTTATCGTCGAATAAAAGATGAGGGTGATAAGGTGATTAGAGTCTTGTTGGTTTTTGTGGTAGGCGTTGGATTGTTGATATATTCTTTGTGGCATGGGTTTGGAACCGTTGATGATGTGGAAATAAATGTGGCACTGGTTGAAGTTGAGATGGATGTAAGTAATGATTCATATGTTGATTCAAAAATTCAAACTAATAATGAAGAGTTTTTTGTAGAGGGGGATGTGTATTTAATCTCTCCACAAGGAGATGAGGTTTTTATTGGTACGGTTGGAGATTATACGACTCGAGACCAGGCTGATGATGGTTGGACTCATTTTTCTTTTGATATTTCACAGTATGTTACTCCTAATGTGCCATTGGAAGCCGGAATATTACAAATCAGATATTATGACGGGCAGGGATGTTTGCATGTAAGAAATGTTGTTGCCAGAATGAATATTATTAAAGGATATTATTTGTCTACGCCCGATTTGGATGCTCAGGTGCTCTGTGTTGATGATAAGGATACTCGATATTTGGAATATAAAATTGATCTTGATACTCATGATGCAATTCTAGTGGATTAATTTATTCCATGTATGTAAAAAAAAAGAGACCCAGAGGTCTCATTTTTTTATATATTGGTTGAAATGTTCCACATAAATTGAAACCAGTTTTTCATTGAAGCGACTATTTCTGAATGTTCAATTAAGGTGGCGTATGGATATTTGCCGGAGAAGAATACTACTTTGTCTTTGACAATCCAGACGGAGAATGTCGCATCAATGCCTTCCGGCAGTATTTTGATAATGATTGGTTGATCTTTGGAGAAAGATCTGATATACTGGTCGGTTCCAAATGGAATCAGAGTTTTGGTCTGAATATTTTTTTCTCGTTTTAATTTTAGCATTAATTTGTGTTTTTCCTCGTGGACAATCTGTTGGTAGTTTTTAGCTTCAGGATTATCCCAAGTAAGAATTTCATCGCCTTTTCTAAGTTGGGATAAGGTTTTTACAATAAGATGTTGAATCGTTTTTTCTGAGTCATAAATTTCCGTTTGAGGTTTTTTTTCAATAGTCCGATAAAAGTTCTTGAGTTCTTGACTAAGTTTTTCAGTTATTTCCAAGTGAGCTTTTACCTGACTGGTCAAGACTTGAGGATCTTCAATCCAGTAAAGTTGTTTGCCTTTTTGTCTGTGAGAGGTGACTAGGCCTTGTTTTTCAAGACGTTCTAAAATACTGGCCACTGTGGTACGAGGTAGGTCACAGTGATAGGCGATATCGCTGATTTTGGCCTCACCAACTTGTAGGTTACTGAGGTAAACTTTGGCTTCTTGAGATTTTAGGCCAAATTGTTTAAGGAGTGATTTTAAGTTATTCATATTGTTACGACGAGATAATTCGTCAATATTTACGTGATTTTTTATCTAAAATAACACAATACTTAGGTATTGTAACAATAAAGTGACGACTTGTCAAGTTGTTTGTTGCAACTTTTGATATATTTAATGTAGGAGTTCTTTACAATTATAGAGATTGAGATAATTAAGAGATTTGAGATTTAGTGGATAGTGCAGGGACGCGAAATAATAGTTAGTAAAAAAACGAAATAGTAATTAGGACTAGGAATAACATACCGGAAACAGAGGGAGGACAACATGAACAAGGAAATCGCAGTTTATCCGGGAAATTTTGATCCGTTCACCATTGGTCACGCAGAAGTGGTCAAGCGAGCGGTCGCGACTGGTAAGTTTGGAAAAGTGGTGATTTTGGTCACCATGATTCGAGAGTCCTGGTTTGACGCTGAAGCCAAGGTCGCGATGGTCAAGTCTTATGACTTGCCGTGGGATCAGGTTGATGTGGTGGTTTATCACGAACCGTCTGATGCTAGGTGGCCACGTGAAAACGTGGTGATTTTACGTGGGGTTCGTGATGAACATGACGTAGAGTTTGAAGCTGAAGTCAAAGGACAGATCACGGCAGTGACTGGCTATGATCAGTTTTTTTACATTGAATGTCGTGAAGACAAGTGGCAGATTTCTTCTTCTGCTATTCGCAAGTCAGTGACTGAGTGTAATTTGATGGGACTCAAGGATAAGGTGACGCCCAAGGTCGTTACTTATTTGTTGGAAAAAGTTTTGAAGGCTAAGCTTTACATTGTGGTTGGTAGACCGGCATCAGGCAAGTCTACAATTTGTAATCGACTGGAAAAAATGTTTGAAATTGGTGTGATCAAGATTGATGATGTGGCCAAGGAATTTCGACACGAGTTGGTGGCTCACTTTGGGACAGAAGATTTGTTTGACTTGATGGAAGATCATGAGGATGAGTTCACGTCTATTCTTGGTCCGAGAATTATTGAGAGATTAGAGTACATGTTGCGAGAAATGACAGGCAAGCACGAAGTGATTTTGGTGGAGTGTGCGTATGCCATGAAGTATTCTTATTCCAAGTTTTTGGGTGAGCAGATTGTTTATGTCGCGTGTACTGAAGAAACAGCCAGACGGCGGAATAAAGGCCGGGGTACACCATATCTGACAAAATTCAATAAAGATATTCCTGATGAAGGGGAAATGAGACAGCTTGCTTCTGAAGATCGGTTGACATTGATTGTGTTTGAAAATGATGAGGATGATTTTGATGATTCAAAACTGAGGTTTTGGTATGATTTGCTCACGTTCATACCGGTTGATTTTCTGGCTTCAAGCTGTTAAGTTGGTTTAGTTATAACACAAGAGGAGGATATGCTATGAGAATCAGACCTTTGGGGCTCAGTGATTCATTTTCTCGATCTGGTAGAGGTTTTCCAAGCTTTTTGTTTGCAAATCAAAACGGGCATGCAATGATTGATGTACCCCCTGATTTTATGGAGCGCTTGTTTGCTTTAGGATTGAATCCTTTGGATATCTCAGAGCTTTATATCACGCATTTTCATGATGATCACGTAGGTGGTCTTAGACGGTTTTTGGAATTTAGGTATATTGCTCAGAAGAATCAGGAAAGATTTACTTTTGGCGGATATTTGCGGCTGGGACAGGAATTGAAACATTTGGATATATGTTGTCCATCGGATGGGTCAGTGCAGTTTTTGCAGCTGCTTGGCTGGGTAGCTAGAGAAAATCGGTTTGATACGACCATACATGTTATAGATTTTAATTCGCAGATTGGAATGCTTAGTCCGGCACTTGGAGATATTAAGGTTTTTGCTCAGCCGAGCAAGCATAGTGTTTCTTGTGTAGGTTACAAATTGAATGATCAGGTTGTGATTAGTGGCGATACGGCTTATGATGAGGGATATATTAAATGGCTTAGTGATGTTCGATTAATTTTTTGTGAATTTGGTTTTGCCGGACCTCATATGAAAGTGGAAGATATTCAAAAAATTTCTTTAGATGTTAGGCGCAAGATGCGGATGTATCATGTACCTGATCCGGTTTATGAAAATTGGGATAACTTGGATTTGGGTGTAGCCTTGGCCAAACTTCGCTGGTATGAAGAAGGAAAAGATTTTTAAGAGTTATCAATGATAGCTCTTTTTTGTTTTAAAAAGAAAAAAGACTGCATGTTTACAGTCTTTGAAGTTTAATAAGATTTGACGGGCAAGAAAGGTGTCGCGTGGATGAAGTTTTTACCTTGGAAGGTAGCAAAGGCACCCTTAGCTGTTTCACAGTAAAAATCAGTTTCATCTGCCGAAGGCTGAAGTTCAGAGTCAGGCTTGACTACGTAGATAGTGCTATTACCATTACGGCTATGCCATTCATGTCCGCGTGCAGTTCGAACTTGACTGAAGCTCAGCTTCTTGGCCTTCTGCTTATCAACTTGACGCTCAGCTCGGGCTTTCTCTTTTTCATAGGCAGCAATTTCGTCAGTGTGCCGATAGCGATAAAGCTGTTCTTCAGTTGGTGGAGCAAATTCTTCGAGGTCAACTTGATCAAGCTGATCTTTGTCAGTCAAAACAATAGCTTTGGTAGTATTCAATTGAATCTTGATGGTTGAGTCAGTACAGTCCGCTACGAGCTCGGCGATCATCTGGTCTCCCAGAGTGGATCGGAGGATGACGATGTGGTCTTCCCCTCTGGCTCGATAAGGTTCTTCAAACTCATTTGACTCACATTGACAAGGAGTCTGTCCGGTGTGAAGTTTGACCTGGTTGAACTCATGTTCACAGACTGGACACATGAAATACCAATCTCTAAGGTGTTGATTGAGCAAGTCTTGATGAGTTTTTTTCTGCTGGTCCAGTACTTGATGAGATCGAGCGATACTGGTCAGACGGCTGACGGTTGAAGCGGATTTTTCCAGGGTTTCTTCCATGAGATAGTTAATGCCATATTTGGTGATCTCATCTATCTCACCTAGAGTATAACGCTTGAGAGTCTGCCAATCATCTCGATCACGATAGCTCGGGAGATTTGAGTCAAGCAGTGAAATGATTTCTGGAGTCAGTAGTGCTCTGGCTTTTTCCTGCCCAGCTTGAATCTTGATTAGTTTTTCTGTTTCTTGTTCTGCAAGACGCTCTGCTTGACGTTTACGTTCTTCATAAACTTCAGCGTATTCGATTTTGAGCTGTTCAGCGGTCGCGACGACACAGGCAACAATCAAGCTTCGGTTGTGTTCAGCGTTGAACGGGTTGTAATCCTCATGGCGAAATAGTTGTCTGAAGCAGAGGGTGAAAATGAGAACAGCTTTTTTGTAATAATCCGCGCCCCAATTCCAACCACCAACCGATTTGTACTGACTTTCAATCCAGCTGATCAGAATACTTCTGGTTGCCAGCGCCAAGTTTTCGATTTGATCACGCTTGAGGTAGGGGAGCAGGTCTGACAGGTTGATGATCTTGTCGTCAATACCAACCGGAATGATTTGGTTGAATCGATAGCGAACTGTCACCGTGAATTGGAATGACTCAGTGTCAATTTTGATTTCATCAAGGTTGACATCAGGTCGACTCAGGTGCGGAGCCACTTCATCGATCCATTCGAGCTTGTATGGACCAACATGATCCATGTATGTCTGCTGTTCTTCGTATTCTCGGGCATGTCCCTTCTTTTCGATTTTGGCAGCCATGAGAAAACGTTCAGGCGAATCATGCATAACAGAGCCTTTGTGACGACGAACAGAGCCCGTTTTGGGATGTTTGTAGTCCTTGGGGCCAGAGGCTTCCATCGCATTTTGAGCAAAGGCGGCCAGGACGCATTTGTGAATAGTATCAGCATCAAGGCCAGAGACAATGTCTTGCCCTTCTTCAGGAATAGGGACATTGATTCCGATGTCAGCGAGGAAATCACAGATTTGGTCTGAGATTTGGTCTACTTCAAACAAAGCGCGGTGATGCAGGAAGTGTTCTCGGCACCACAGCTTTTGGGTTGCTTCATTCGGTTGACGATCCCAGAGACGGAAGATCTTGAGGTAGGTCATAAAGTCAGACCGCTGGTCTTGAACTAGACGCCAGGCAGCCTCAGCCTTGGGACGAGCATCTTCCTTGGCGTAGACATAAACTTGACGACCGGATGAGAGGAAACCAGCCAGGATGGTAGCTTCCATCAAGCAGTCGTATTTTTCAGCGGTCAGGACCAATTTGGCAATACGAGGTTCCAAAGGTAGGAGAGCCATTTGGCGACCGAGGTCGGTCAAGTTGCGGTTCTGATCAATGGCCCCAAGCTCAAGTAGCAGTTCGAGAGTGTCCAGTACTCGTTGATGATCCGGCGGATCGAGGAATGGGAATTCTTCGATGTCTTTTTCACCAATGGAGATCAAGTGAAGCAGAACGTTTTCAAGCGAACTGCGATGAATTTCTGGTTCGGTGTAGACTGGCCGGGAGTGAAAACTGTCTTCAGTATAAAGTGCAAAGTATTCACCCGGACAGACTCGACCGGTACGGCCAAGACGTTGTTTGCAACCAGACTGAGAGTGGGGAACTACTTGGAGAGATGAGACCAGGTGGCCACTAAAAGTTGGTACCAGCTCAGTCTGCTTGACCAAGCCAGAGTCAATAACGGCTACGATACCATCAGGAGTAACAGATGTTTCTCCCACATTGGTTGAGACGATTACTCGTCTTTCAGAGATTTGATCCAGACATTCATTTTGCTTTTCGATATTCATGCTACCATGAAGGGGGAAGAAACGCAGACCATGGATCTTCTTTTTTTTGATCTCGTCGATAACCCAGTTGATTTCTTTGACACCGGGGACAAAGATCATGATGTCACCGTCCGGTCGACTGTCACAGAGATACTGGACGCGACGAACAATGGCCTCCACATATTCTGGCGGAGCAATGATTACTTGGCCATGGATGTCCCGGATTTTTCTCTGATTGAAATCGTAGTCGCGGGGACTAAAGTGAGTGGCGACCGGGAAATTGAAACCAGCGACTTTGACAATTGGGGCACCATCAAAGTAGTCAGAGAATTTCTGAGTATCGATAGTAGCGGAAGCTACAACCACTTTGAGTTCGGGGTCACGAGCTATGATTTTTTTGATACAGCCAAGCAGAATGTCAGAATCTAGAGAACGTTCATGAGCTTCATCAACAAAGATTAGCTTGTATTTTTTGAGATCAGGATCAGCCAGAAGTTCGCGCAGCATGATACCGGTGGTCATGTAAATAATGTCTTCATCACCACTACGGATGTGATCGTGGCGGACCTGATATCCGATCTTGGCCAGGTGGCCGAATTCCTTGTGGACAAATTTGGCTGTACTGGTGGCGGCCACTCGACGTGGCTCGGTCACACCAATGCCACCATGATTGGTTAACCCAGCTAAATGAAGAAACAGGGGAGCCAGAATGGTCTTGCCAGAACCGGTCGGTCCTTCAAGAATTGTCACTTGGTTTTCATGAACTGTGTCAACAAAAAAATTGCGACTATCAGCGATAGGCAAAGTTTGGATTAGACTCATGAGAGACTCCTTTTTTTGGAATGTCAAAGGGCAGTGCCCAATTTTGAGTACAATAGGGGCAGTATGCGATTATATCATATATAAATATAAATGTCAATCATTTTGTTTACTTTTAGTAAAAAAGCAGTGTGAACACATAAATATTGACTTATTTTATTAGGTTTAGTATAATTTGGTCAGACGTTTTTATGAACAATAAAATCATGGATCGGTGGTGTAGTTGGTTAACACACCGCCCTGTCACGGCGGAGATCGCGGGTTCGAGTCCCGTCCGATCCGCCATTCTTTATTCTTTATAGAGTTTCGAATGGCACAGCCATTGTATAATTGTGTACGTGGTAACCAAGAATACTGAGAAATCAGTGTTTTTTGTTTTAAATATTGTTAACATTGCAGCAAAGGGGTTTACACTTTGGGAGGCTAAAATATAATAAATAAACCATTATTTATATATTTTAGGCAATATGAATCAATTTGACCCCAGATATATGCAATTATTAGTTTCTAAACTGGAAAGAATCATTAAAAAGGAACAAACTGTCGTTTCTGTAGCTCAAGAATTATCAGTTTCCCGAC
>Ga0210057_1003167_pt1 | contig 22823 bp, 35 predicted proteins | sample CryGeyCG2114_010_2_FD_183968 | JGI IMG/M metagenome (GOLD analysis project Ga0210057, IMG submission 183968) | Groundwater microbial communities from aquifer - Crystal Geyser CG10_big_fil_rev_8/21/14_0.10 (SPAdes) (version 2) | ecosystem: Environmental > Aquatic > Deep subsurface > Groundwater ...
CCCTTTGCAAAAAAAGAATTCTCAGATAACTAGGATTGAGTATAAAAGTTTATAAAACTCCCAATCTCCTCACTTGTCCGCTACGGCTTGCAAGCGAACTCCTTCGTTCTCGCTCAGTCCGTTCCCCTTGCATTTAGGTTCGATTCTCTATATAATTACAGGTACAAAATGGTTAGACAAACGGAGGTGATCGAAGCTACATAGACGGCCGAAAAACTACTTTTGTAAGTTGAGCGACTCTATGCGGTCGCTTTTTGTTTGTAAGAAGGTGCGCTTAGGTTCCGCCAAAGGCGGACAGGCGCAACAAAATTCAAAATTAATAAAATATGAATCTGACAGCACTTATTGGTACAAAAAAATATCAAAAGCAGGGGTTTTTGCAGGACGGAAAAAGAGTTCCGTTAACTGCGGTAAATGTTATGGGAAATGTAATTACCCATATCAAAACCCAGGATAAAGAAGGATACAATGCACTTCAGCTTGGACTAGGAATTAATAGAAAGGCAAGAAAATCAATAGCAAATCACAGCAAAAAAGCGGGACTAGAAAATACGCCCCGCTTTTTTAAAGAGATAAAAGCAGATTCTACAGAAGGCGCAATTTTAGGCTCCCAAATTAATATTTCCGAAGTGTTTGCACCGGGAGATACAGTTGATGTAACAGGAATTTCTAAAGGAAAAGGATGGGCAGGAGTAGTAAAAAGATGGGGATTTCATGGAGGCCCCAGAACACACGGACAATCAGACAGAGAAAGAGCGCCGGGATCTATCGGTCAGACAACTACACCCGGAAGAGTTTACAGGGGTAAAAAAATGGCGGGAAGAATGGGAAGCGATACTGTTACAGTTAAAAATCTGGAAGTAATAGAAGTTACAGACGACGGAGTTTTGCTGATTAAAGGATTAATTCCCGGAAATGTAAATGGTTTAGTTATTGTAAAAAAAACAGGAACAAGTAAAAAATTTGTGCCTTTATATAAGGAAACTGCTGAGAATGAGAAGCCTGCAATCACAGAAAACACTGAAAAGTCCACTGAAGCACAGAAGGAGGAGCATGCCGCAAAGTAAGTCAACAAATCGCAAATCAAAAATTGCAAATAGGAAAAACCTCAATGCTTCAAAAAAGCTCAGTGCCTCTGCGGTTGCAAGAAAAGTATCCAATAAAAAACCTGTAACCACAAAAACACAGAAAAAATCTGAAACACGGAATTTAAAACTTAGTGTTTATAACATGGCCGGCAAATCTGTGGAAACACTTACGCTTCCCAAGGAAATATTCGGAGCAGAAATAAATACCAATTTAATGACACAGGCAGTAAGAGTTTATCTTGCAAATCAAAGGAGGGGAACAGTAAAAACAAAATCAAGAGGAGAAGTTAATATTTCAACCAGAAAAATATACAGACAGAAAGGAACAGGCAGAGCAAGACACGGGGCTGCTTCAGCACCTATTTTTGTCGGTGGAGGAATAGCGTTTGGACCAAGACAAAGAGATTATTCGCTAAAGTTATCCAAAAAAATGAAAAGACTTGCTTTAATCTCCTCGCTTTCTGAAAAAGTTAAAGAGGGACAGATTAGATTGGTTTCAGGCCTAAGCAAAGTTGAACCCAAAACAAAAAATATGGCTCAAGTTTTGCAAAAGCTTGATTTAAGAAGCAAAAAAACATCACTACTCTTGGTTATTCCGACCCGGTCAAAAGATTTTGTAAATGTAGTAAAAGCCGCAAGAAACATAGAAGGAGTAAAAGTAATGCCTGCCAATTTATTAAATACATACGAAGTTTTAAGAAACAAAAACCTTTTATTTATGAAAGAAAGTATAGATTTTTTTAAGAAAGGATTTGGGGAAAACTAATGAATAAGACAAGTGTAATTTTAGCTCCGCTTATTTCTGAAAAATCAATGAATGAAGTATCTAAAAACAGATACACATTTAAAGTAGCAAGGAGTGCAAATAAAAATATGATAAAAAAAGTTATAGAAGAAAAATTTAAGGTAAATGTTTTGCATATATCAACAATTACCATTAAGGGAAGAAGCGTAAGAGCGGGAATAAAAAGACTGGAAGTTTTTAAACAGCCGTTTAAAAAAGCAATTGTAACTCTTAAGGAAGGTCAGAAAATCGGACTTTTTGAAACCGGAGGACAGAAATAGCGTTTAGCGTATAGCAAATAGCGTATAGATTTATGAAAAAATTGAAATTTATAAAAAAGAAAAATTCAGGACGGGACGCAGGCGGACGCGTAAGCGTAAGGCATCAGGGAGGAGAGCAAAAAAGATTCTTACGCAAGATTGATTTTAAAAGAGACAAAAGAAATATAACTGGAAAAGTTTTAGCAATTGAATATGATCCAAACAGAACTGTTGACATTGCGCTTATTCAATATAAAGACGGAGAAAAAAGATATATTTTAGCACCAAGCGGTTTGAATCCAAAAGATGCTATAATAGCCGGAGAAATTGTAGATATAAAAGTCGGAAACGCAATGCCCCTTGCGTCAATGCCTATCGGAACATTCGTCCATAATGTAGAGCTTACTCCGGGAAGAGGCGGACAGCTTGCACGAGGCGCGGGAACAAGCGCAATATTGGCAGCAAAAGAAGGAGTTTTTGTGCATTTAAAACTTCCTTCGGGAGAAGTCAGAAAAGTTCCTGCAAAATCTTTCGCAACTGTAGGTGTTTTGGGAAATGCTGAGATAAAAAACAGGGTATTTAAAAAGGCAGGAACAAAAAGACATATGGGAATAAGGCCTACTGTCCGCGGAGTTGCGCAAAATCCAAGAAGCCATCCTCACGGAGGAGGAGAAGGAAGAAGCGGTATCGGTATGACTACACCAAAAACCTATGCAGGAAGACCAGCTGTCGGGAAAACAAGGAACCGTAAAAAATATTCCAATAAATATATTTTACAAAGGAGAAAGAAATAAGGATTATGCGAAGCACAAAAAAAGGTCCTTATATAGACCCAAAATTAATGAAAAAAGTACAAATGCAAAAGCAAACCGGTGAAAAATCGGCAATTAAAACATGGAGCAGAGCGTGTCAGATAGCTCCTGAATTTGTCGGACATACATTTGCTGTTCATAACGGGAAAACTTTTATAAATGTTTTCGTTTTGGAGGGAATGGTTGGGCATCGTTTGGGTGAATTTTCGCTAACCAGAACTTTTAGATCACACGGAAGAGTAGTAGCAAGGGAGATTTCAAAAACGTAGCAAATAGCGTATAGGGTATAGCGTATAGTTCAAAAATAACTAAACGCTAGACGCTAATACCTAAACGCTGATAATTATGGAAATAATTGCATTATCAAAATCAGTAAGAATAGCGCCCAGAAAAGTAAGACTTGTAGCAGATGCTATAAGAAAGCTTTCCGTGCAGACTGCCTTGGATAGTTTATCCAATGTAAATAAAAGATCGGCCGGTCCGCTGGAAAAAACTTTAAAAAGTGCGATTGCTAATGCAAAAAATAACAGTAAAGTATCATTTGAAAGTTTAGCCATAAAATCAATTGATATTTTAGAAGCACCTTCATACAAAAGGTATCATGCTTCAACAAAAGGAAGAGTTCATCCTTATAAAAGAAGAGGAAGTCATATAAGAATTATCCTAACGGACAATAAATCTCAAATCTCAAATCTCAAATCTCAAATAAGCTCAAAAGAACCAAATGTTCAAAATTCAAATGACAGAAAGGAGAGTAAGTAGTGGGACAAAAGGTTAATCCGATGATTTTACGTCTCGGCCCAAATTTAGCTTGGAAATCAAGATGGTTTGAGGACAAAAAATATAAGGAAACTCTTTTGGAAGATTATAAAATCAGAAAATCTTTAATGGAAAGGCTGAAAAATGCAGGAATTTCGGCAATTGAAATAGAAAGAAGCATTAACAGCATTAAAATAACAGCCTATGTTTCAAAGCCGGGTATGGTAATCGGCCGGGGCGGAACAGGCCTTGAAGAACTTAAGGTATTTTTGGTTAAGCTTTTGGATAGAAAACAGATTAAGAATCAGCTTAAAATTGATTTGCAGGTAGAGCCTATTAAAGAGCCTAATCTGAATGCATATTTAGTTGCAAGAAATGTTTCCGACCAGCTGATTAGAAGACTTCCCGCAAAAAGAGTTATGAAATCTACAGTTGAAAGAGTTATGGGAAGCGGTGCAAAAGGAGTAAGAATTGTTTTATCGGGAAGAATTGGGGGAGCCGAAATATCCAGAAGAGAAAAACTTCAGGTTGGTACAGTACCGCTTTCTACAATAAGAGAAAATATAGATTACGCATCATCCCCCGCTCTTACAAAAAAAGGTTATATAGGAGTAAAAGTATGGATAAATAAAGGAGAAACAACATGAATTTCAAATTTCAAATTTCAAATATCAAATATACGATAAGGAATAATATTTTTGGAAATTGGAAATTGGTATTTATTGGTAGTATTACAACCAAAGGGAGTCTATGTTAGTTCCGAAAAGAGCAAAATACAGAAAGCAGATGAGGGGAAAAATGAAGGGTAACGCGTATCGCGGCACAAAAATTGCCTTTGGTGAGTTTGGTCTTTTATCCGAAGGGACGGGATGGATTTCATCAAGGCAGATTGAAGCAGCCAGAAGAGCAATTACCCATTATACGCAAAGAGGAGGAAGGGTTTGGATAAGAATTTTTCCGGATAAGCCAATTACGAAAAAACCGGCTGAAACCAGAATGGGGTCCGGTAAAGGCGATGTTTTTGAATTTGTTGCACCGGTAAAGCCGGGGAGAATACTTTTTGAAATGGGCGGAATTCCTAAAGATGTAGCAGTTTCAGCCTTAAGGCTTGCCGGGCATAAATTATCAGTAAAAACAAGATTTATTGAAAAAGAAGGTTAATATGAATCCCGTTAGAAAGTTTTGTTTAAATCGAAATATTAAAATGCGAAAATTAAGCCTTGAAAGGAGGGCTTTCTAACGGGATGAAATTAAAACAAAAAAATGAATTATTTCAAAAAGGCGAAAATGAGCTTAGGAAAATGCTTAAAGATGCAAAAGAAAATTTGTTTAATTTAAAACTTGATTTATCGCAAAATAAATTAAAAAATACAAGATCTATATTTTTAAAAAGAAAAGAAATAGCATTAATATTAACAGCCTTAAAAGAAAAGGAGTTTGAAAAAGATGACCCCTCAATAAATTCAGGGTCATAGTGAGGAAGTTGAATCTATGAAAAAAACAATAGTAGGTAAAATAGTTTCTTTAAAAATGAATAATACGGCGATTATTGAGGTAACCAGAAGAGTTGCCCATCCGCTTTACAAAAAACTGCTTAAAAAAAGCAAAAGATATAAGGCAGATACAAATGGATTAACTCTTTCATTGGGTGACAGTGTAAAAATTGTTTCTGTAAGACCAATATCTAAAGAAAAAAATTTTAAAATATCGGAGGTTATTAAATAAAATGATTCAGCATAGAACAATGTTAAAAGTTGCGGATAACAGCGGTGCAAGAATACTGCAGGTTATTCATGTTTTGGGCGGCTCAAAGCACAAATTCGGATATTTGGGAGATGTATTAAACTGTGTTGTTAAAGAAGCTACTCCAACCGGACAGGTTAAACAGGGGGAAATAGTAAAAGTTGTTTTAGTAAGAGCAAGAAAAGAACACAAAAGATATGACGGTTCTTATGTAAGGTTTTCCGAAAACGCCGGGGTTTTAATAGACAATATTAAAGATAAAAATCCGAGGGGAACCAGGATATTTGGGCCTATCGCAAGAGAAGTAAGAGATAAAGGATATATGAAAATAGCCAGTATGGCAGTAGAAGTAGTATAAGAATATTAAATATTAAAAATAAAATATAAAAAATTTATGAAACTGAAAAAAGGCGATAATGTAAGAGTTATAAAAGGAAAAGACAAGGGAAAGACGGGAAAAATAGAAAAAATTTTTCCAAAACTTAAAAAAGTATTAATTGCTAATGTCAATTTATATAAAAGACATTTAAAGGCAAGATCTCAGAAGCAGCCGTCTGAAATTGTAACTTTGACAAAACCGCTTTCTGAGTCAAACGTTTCCTTTATATGTCCAAAGTGCAAAAAACAGTCACGCATTGGATTTAAGATACAAAATAAGGTAAAATCTAGAATTTGCACAAAGTGTAAATCTGAGGTGTAATATGAATACTTTACAGGAAAAATTTAAAAAAGAAATTATAAAAAAGTTGCAGGAGTCTTTAGGTATTAAAAATATCCATGATGTACCAAAGCTTAATAAAATTGTTTTAAATATGGGCGTAAAAGACGCACTTTCGGATAAAAAAAATATAGAAAAAGCGTCCGAAATTTTAGGACTTATTTCGGGCCAGAGGCCAAAAATTATGAAAGCCAAAAAATCAATCTCATCATTTAAATTAAGAGAAGGAGATCAAATAGGTGCTATGGTTACATTAAGAGGAAAAAGAATGTATGATTTTTATCAAAAACTTACATCAATTGTTTTTCCAAGACTTCGTGATTTCCATGGTGTAAAAAATGATAGTTTTGACGGACGGGGAAATTACACATTAGGTTTTGCAGAAAACACGGTATTTCCGGAAATTGATCCAGGTAAAATAGAAAAACCACAGGGTCTTGAAATATCTATAGTAACAACAGCAAAAAATGACGAGCATGGATTCCAGCTTTTAAAGGCACTGGGAATGCCGTTTCAGAAAGGAGAGCGTATAGCAAATAGTGAATAGCGTATAGTTCAAAGCTAAACGCTAATAACTAATAACTAAACGCTAATCTGTGGCAAAAGTATCAGATATAGTTAAGTTTAAGAAAAAACAAAAATTCAGCACCAGAGAAGTAAACAGGTGCAATATTTGCGGACGAAGCAGGGGTTATATGAGGAAATTTGGCCTTTGCAGAATTTGCTTTAGAGAACTTGCACATAAAGGAGAATTGCCGGGGGTAATTAAATCAACCTGGTAAATTATTAAAAATATGAATTATTTAGTTGCAGATTTTATAATAAGGATAAAAAACAGCGCAATTTCAAAAAGAAAAGAAGTTGTGCTTCCCTTCTCAAATATTAATAGGGAAATTGGGAAAGTTTTAGTAAAAGAAGGATTTCTGGAAAAAGTTTCTGAAGAAAACGACGATGGCAAAAAAACATTAAAGGCAGTTATCAGATACGAAAAAAGAATTCCTGTTCTCACGGATGTATTAATAATATCAAAACCGTCTTTAAGGATTTATGAACCGGTAAAAAGACTCAATGAAATTAAAAAACGGGGAAAAAGAAAAGTAGTTTTATCGACAAGTAAGGGTGTAATGACAGCAGAGGAAGCGCAAAAGAAAGGGGTAGGCGGAGAAATTCTTTTTTCCATCTGGTAATAAAATATTATGTCAAAAATTGCTAAAAAACCAATCGAAATAAAGACAGGCGTAAATATTGCTATAGACAACAATCATGTAAGTGTTTCAGGTCCTAAGGGTAACTTAAATTTTGACATCCCTTCGGGTATAAAAGCCGAAGTTAAAGAGGGAAATATTATAATTTCACAATCTAAGGAAAACGATGAAAAGACAAAAGCTTTGTTTGGATTAACCCGTGCAATACTTGCCAATTTGGTAAAAGGCGTTACGGATGGTTTTGAAAAAAAACTTGAGCTTTCAGGCGTAGGGTACAGAGCTCAAAGCAGCGGAGATTCATTAACTTTGTCTTTAGGTTTTTCTCACCCTGTTATTGTAAAGGGAGAACAGGGAATAACTTTTAACGTTGAAGAAAATATAATAACAGTATTAGGTACAGATAAGGTATTAGTTGGGAATACCGCTGCTAAAATCAGACAACTGCGTCCTCCGGAGCCTTACAAAGGGAAAGGGATAAAGTATGTCGGAGAAAGAATCAGAAGAAAAGCCGGAAAAGCTGCAAAAGCAGTAGCTGGAGCTAAATAAAATTATGAAAAATAATCAAAAAATATCAAGACAAAAAAGAGTAAGAATAAAAACAAAAGGCACATCAGAAAAACCAAGGCTTTCGGTTTATAGATCAAATAAATATATCTATGCCCAGGTTATAGATGATGAAAAGCAAAAAACAATAGCAGGTGCATCACAGAGGGAATTATCTGAAAAAGAAAAAACAAAAAAAATTGATAAAGCAAGGCAGTTAGGCCTTCTTATTGCAAAGAAAGCATTATCAAAAAAAATATCAAATGTAGTTTTTGACAGAGGTTCTTATAAATATCACGGAAGAATAAAAGCAGTAGCAGAAGGAGCAAGGGAAGGGGGTCTTAAATTTTAATTATGGATAGGCAATTAAAAAATTTAGAATATCAAAAATCCCAAGATGGTTTTGAAGAAAAAATTGTTCAGGTAAGCAGAGTATCCAAAAAAACCAAGGGTGGAAACAAAATCGGCTTTTCAGTTTTAATGGTTGTTGGAGATAGAAAAGGGAAAGTCGGCGTGGGACTTGGAAAAGGGAGAGATGTTTCCCTTGCGATAAAAAAGGGAGTAAGTCTTGCCAAAAAACACGCAATAAGTATCCCAATAGTAAATGGAACAATTCCTTTTGAATTTTACATCAAATTTGGAGCAGCAAAAGTTATGTTAAAACCGGCACCGGTTGGAAGCGGAGTAATTGCAGGAGGAGCTGTAAGAAGTGTTGTTTCTTTGGCAGGTATTCAAAATATATCTTCAAAGGTGCTTGGAACAGACAACAAGGCAAGTAATGTTTACGCAACTATAGAAGCATTAAAAAGACTTTCCCAAAGATATAAGAGAGAGCAGGTTTTACGAAAGGTTAAAAATGAATCCCGTTAGAAAGTTTTGTTTAAATCAGAATATTAAAATACGAAAATTAAGCCTTGAAAGGAGGGCTTTCTAACGGGATGAATCTAAATAATTTGTCAAAAATAAAAACAAAAGGAAAAAGAAGGCTCGGGCAGGGTCATGGTTCAGGCCGGGTTAAAACTGCAGGACGCGGAACAAAAGGGCAGAAAGCAAGAAGCAAAATTTCTCTTACATCTGAAGGAGGAGCATTGCCTTTAATCAAAAGACTTCCTTTCAGAAGAGGGAAAGGTAAAAATAATTCTTTTAAGAAAAAACCAATAATAGTAAATATTAAATATTTAGAACTTTTAAAACCAGGCTCTACAGTAGACTTAAAAACTTTAGTCGCAAATGGTATAGTGAAGGAAGCTGACGCAAATGAGTACGGTGTTAAAATTTTGGGCGACGGAAAAATTACGAAATCTTATATAATAAAATTACCAATATCTAAAAAAGCGGCGGAGAAAATTAAAAAAGCGGGCGGCCACGTCGAACGTGGCTGATGTCGCGCAGAACCGCGTTTGACGCGGTCGAACGCGACTCACCTGACAATAAGCATAAAGACAAAAAGTAAATCAAGCCAAGCCACGTTTGACGTGGCGGGCGGCCGTATCGAAGGCGAGCAAAAAAAATAAAAACAAATGGAACGAATTTTATCCATTTTCAGAAATAGCATTAAGTCACCTGATATAAGAAAAAAGCTTATATTTACCGCTGTTATTTTTCTTATAACAAGAATTTTTGCCCACATACCCGTTTCCGGAGTAGATTTGGCACAGCTTAAAGTTTTATTTTCTCAAAATCAGTTTCTTGCCCTTTTAGATGTATTTTCAGGAGGTACTCTTGCTAATTTTTCTGTAATGGCACTTGGACTTAATCCATATATTAACGCATCAATTATCCTTCAGCTTTTTACTATGATTTTTCCTAAACTTGAAGCCCTTGCAAAAGAAGGCGAAAGCGGAAGAAGAAAAATTAATCAGTACACAAGGATATTAACTGTTCCGCTTGCGGCGCTGCAGTCTATAGGGATGTACGCACTTTTAAGAAATCAGGGAATTATTGTAAATCTGTCTCCTCTTGATTTAATTTCGTTAATTATAACAATGGTAGCGGGAACAATGCTTTTAGTCTGGCTTGGAGAACTTATTACAGAAAGAGGTGTCGGTAACGGAATATCGCTTTTAATTTTTGCCGGAATTGTTTCAAGACTTCCGGTTGTTGCAACGCAAACTATATCTACCCTTAATGCCCAGAATTTTTTCAACTCATTAATATTTGGAGTAATGGGAATTGCAGTAATTGCGGCAATTGTTGTAATTAATGAAGCAACAAGACAAATTACAGTTTATTATGCAAAAAGAGTAAGGGGAAACAAAATGTACGGAGGACAATCAACGCATCTTCCTCTAAGACTTAATCAGGCAGGAGTAATACCGATTATATTTGCTGTTTCTTTGGTGTTAATGCCCTCTTTATTTGCAAATTATCTGACCGTTGCCAAAAATGATATTTTACGAAGCATTGGTACAAATATAACTATTTGGTTTAGTCCGGACGGACTTTTATATAACTTTGCATATTTTATATTGGTTGTAGGTTTTACTTATTTTTATACTGCTGTTGTTTTTAACCCTAAAAAAATCGCGGAGGAAATTCAAAAATATGGGGGATTTATCCCAGGCATCCGTCCCGGTACTCCTACTGCCAATTATTTAAATTATATTTTAACCCGTATTACATTAGCCGGCGCATTATTTTTAGGTTTAATTGCAATTTTGCCAAGCATTACAAGCATTTTTACAAACGTGCAGAATCTAATTTTAGGAGGAACGGGAATTTTAATTGTTGTTTCGGTAGTTTTGGAGACAATAAAAAGCATTGAGGCCCAGCTTGTAATGAGGAGTTACGAGGGTTTTAATAAATGAATCCCGTTAGAAAAATGTGTTTAAATAATATTTTTTTTAAATTCGACATAAAATTTTTAAAGGAGAATTTTCTAACGGGATGAATATAATTTTAATAGGAATACAAGGCTCGGGCAAATCTACACAGGGTAATTTGCTTTCAGAAAAATTAGGTATACCGTATCTTTCCGCAGGGCATATTTTCAGAATATTATCTAAACAAAAAACTCCTTTGGGACATCAGATAAAAGTTGTTATGAATGCAGGATTTTTAATTCCCGATGAAAAAACCCTAAAACTAGTTGAAGAGTATTTGAAAAAACCTCAATATAAAAAGGGTTTTATTCTAGACGGATTTCCAAGAACCTTGGTACAGGCAAAAAAATTTAGGATTATGGTTGATAAGGCAATTTATATTAAAATTTCAGACAAAGAAGCTCTTTGGAGAATTTCAGGAAGGGAAGAAATCAGGGAAGATGAAACGCTTATGGCAATCCGCAAAAGAATAGAAATGTTTCACAAATTTACAGAACCTGTTTTAGAATATTACCAAAGTAAAGATATTCTTCTTGAAGTTGATGGAGAAAGGTCGGTTATAGATATAAGTGAAAATATACTCTCAAAAATAGATTAACCTCTTAAATTATGATAAATATTAAAACACCTCAAGAAATTACAATAATGTCAAACGGAGGTAAAATCCTCTCCGAAATAATGTGGGAGGTTTTAAAATATATAAAACAAGGGGTTTCAGAGCTTGAAATAGATGCTTTAGCAGATAAATTAATAAGAGAAAAAGGCGGAGAACCGGGTTTTAAAAAAGTTAATGGGTATAATTATACAATATGCGTATCTACAAATGACGTTTCGGTCCACGGAATTCCTTCGAAATATATTTTTAAAGAGGCCGATGTGGTCGGAGTAGACTGCGGTGTTTATTATCAAGGTTTTCACACAGATATGTCAGAGACCCTGCGGGTCTCAAATAAAAAATTAAAAATAAAAAATAAAAAAGATGAAGTGGATATTTTTTTAGAAACAGGAAAAACTGCGCTAAGCGAGGCTATAAATCAGGTTAAAGAAGGAAATCACATTGGAGATATATCAAAAACTATACAAGATATTGTTGAGAAAAAAGGATACTCAGTTGTAAAAAGTTTGGTAGGCCATGGTGTAGGAAGAGAGCTTCATGAAGATCCGGAAGTACCGGGCTTTTTAACAGGACCTATTGAAAAAACACCTGTTTTAGAAAACGGAATGGTAATTGCAATAGAAGTTATTTACAATATGGGAAAACCGGAGCTTATTCTGGATAAAGACGGATGGACACTAAGAACAGCCGATGGAAGCCTCGCAGGCCTATTCGAGCGAACAGTTGCAATAACAAAAAAGGGACCGTTAATTCTTACTCCGTAACGTATTACCTCACGTAAGAATCTTGGTATAAACGGTATCGTTGCCTCACGGAAAACCTTGGTATAATTTTGGGCAGTCTACCGATCAGTCGGCGAGTAACTGATCAGTAATTTCCTGTATCGCTCTGAGAAGCTTTGCAGGATTGAGTGTTTGGTACTGCTCCCTCAGTTTGTTTTTGTTTTCCTCCGGAATATCCTTGTGTTCCAAAATTCTCTGGTAGGGAGTTTTTGCTTTTGGATAGACTCTCCTAACTTTCCCATTGATTCTAACTTTTCGCTCAAGTTTTAAGGTTGCCCGGAAGAAATTGAAGTACAGTCTGAGTTGCTCATAAAGCTTGTTCAAAAGCGCAACTTGCCCGGCAGTATCATAGCGTTTGTAGCCGGTATACCTTCTTATAACAGACCAGTTTTTCTCCTCAACATGTGCCTGATCATTCTTGTGATACTCACGACCGCGACTAAAGTTTATCTCCTCTGTTTTGCACCAGCGATATAGATGCCAATTAATGAACTCCTCTCCATTATCAGAATCTATCCCCAAAAGACTAAAAGGTAATCTTCTTCTAATTGTTTTGAGGGCTTCATGGGTTGCATACTGTCCTTTTCCCATAATTGCCACGCACTCATTCCAATTGGTATCTAAATCAATGAAATCAAGGGTATAGGCAAAGTCTCCTTTGGCAGTTGGGCCGCAGTGAGCAACCAGATCAATTTCTCCAAATCCAGGTGTTCTCTCGTTCCATTTAGTGAATATGTGAATTGGTATGTGGTGTTTTAAAAGAGTTCCCGGTTTAGTTGTTGTTTTTCCTCTTCCAAACACCTTCTTCCTCTCACTTTTGATTATTCTCTCAATTGTTGCTGCTGAGACAGAAAACAGAAGCTCTTTTTGTTTTTCTGTCAGGAAAAGCTCCTTATCCCGGACCAATGTTTCAACGTATGATGGGATCATTCCAACAAGTCTTTTTCCACTGGCAAAGTTTGAGAATCCCCAGAGCTTTGTTAAAGGAGAGACGATTACTTGATATTTGCTTACTCCAACCCGCTTCAGTTTTCTTTTAGGAGCAATTGGTGGATGAAGAAGTAGCCAGGAAGCATGCCAACGATGATAGCCTGTTGCGGGGATAATGTGGTTAAGCATTTCAGAACGGGTCTTTTTAGAAGCTTTTTGATAACCAACTGCCATTTGACGTATCAATGCATGTCTTGTTTTTAAATCCATACGGTTCACCTCCTCCCTAAAGAGACCAATATGGATTGTATTTCACCAAGATTATTATTTGAGGTAACGAATAGCTTTCACCAAGATTTTCGATGAGGTAATGCGCGTAATTGCTCTTTTGAGTTTAATTTGCTATAATTATAGCTACAAATTCTAAATTCCATAGATTTTTGGATTTAGGATTTATATTTTATGGTTCGGCAAGCTCACCATTAATATTGAGCAAGGTCGGTAAATGTTTTAAATATTATGGTTCATCAGGGATCAACAGAAATGGAAGGGACAGTTAAAGAATCTCTTCCGAATACTTTATTCAGAGTAGAGCTTGATAACGGAAATATAGTACTTTGTCACTTGTCAGGCAAAATGAGAATGAATTTTATAAAAATTCTGCCGGGAGACAGAGTGCGTGTTGAAGTAACGCCTTATGACAGGGAAAAAGGAAGGATAACATTCCGATTAAAGTAAACGGATACGAATGTATCCTAATTATTATTCCGAATAAGTACGAATATTCGGAAAAATTAGGATTAATCATTCGGAAGGATTAGTATTTTATGAAAGTTCAGGCAAGTATCAAACCAAGATGCGTAAACTGCAAAATTATAAAAAGAAGAGGCGTGCTTAGGATTGTCTGCGACAATCCAAGACATAAGCAAAGGCAGGGATAGTTATGGAATTTCAAATATCAAATATCAAATTTCAAATATGTCAAAATTCGAAGAATTTTGAAAAGGAGGAACCGACTCCAAATAGTTAAAGTCCGAGTGTAAGCAAGGACGAAACACAAGAATCGAGTTACGACGCATGAGAATTTCAGGAATTAATTTACCGGATGAAAAAAGAGTTGATATAGGACTTACTTATCTTTATGGCATAGGGAGAAAAAACGTTGTAGACATTTTGAAAAAAGCAGAAATCGATCCTTCAAAGAGAATTAAAACACTTTCTGAAGACGAGCAAAAGAAGATACAAAATGCACTGGACCAGTATAAGATTGAAGGAGACTTAAGGGTAGAAGTGCAGGGTAATATAAAAAGGCTAAAAGAAATAACTTCATACAGAGGTCAAAGACACAGTAAAAATCTTCCCGTAAGAGGACAGAGAACAAAATCAAACGCGAGAACAAAAAGAGGCAAGAGGGTAACAATAGGAGCAATCAAAAAAGAAATGGCAGTTAAAATGGGCTTAACAACAGCATAATATGGTAGAAAAGACAGCTAAAAAAACAACAAAGGTAAAAAAGAGCAATTTGGTAGTTTCCGAAAAAGGAAAGGTCTATGTTAGTGCTACTTTTAACAACACTTTGGTTACAATAACAAACGACAAAGGAGAAACCGTTTCATGGAGCAGCGCCGGAGCAGTTGGTTTTAAAGGGACACGAAAGTCTACTCCATTTGCGGCAACTACAGCCATGGAACAGGCTGCAAAAAAAGCGGCAGAAAAAGGAATTAAAAATGTCGACGTATTTGTTAAAGGACCCGGAGCCGGAAGAGATGCTGCTTTAAGGGCGATAAAAGCAGCTGGACTTTCCATTTCTTTAATAGCTGATATTACACCTATTCCGCATAACGGACCAAGGGCAGAAAAGAAAAGAAGGATTTAAATATGGCGCGATATACAGGACCAAAACATAAATTAGCAAGAAGAGAAGGAGTAAATCTTTTAGATAAGTCTTCGCAAAGCCTTATGAGAAGGCTTAATACCCCTCCCGGAATTCACGGAAAGAAAAGAAAAAAAAGACTTTCGGAATACGGATTGCAGCTCCGCGAAAAACAAAAAGCAAAGGTAACCTACGGACTTTTGGAAAAACAGTTTAAAAATCTTGTCCAGACGGTACAGAAAAGAAAAGGCGACACCAAGGAATTAATAATGTCTACTCTTGAATCAAGACTTGATAATATTGCTTACAGATTAGGTTTTGCAAAAACCAGATTTATGGCAAGACAGTTTGTTTCGCACGGCCATATTTTTGTAAACGGCAAAAGGTTAAATATTCCCTCTTATTCCGTAAAAATTGATGATGTTGTAAGTATTTCGCCTTCCATGCAGAAAAATCCGAAAGTGCTGGAACTTCTTAAAGAAGACCTGCCAATCCTGCCGTTTTTGGAAAAGAAAGGAATTTCGGGAAAAATAACCAGAATGCCTAAAAACGAAGATTTACAATTACCCTTTGATTTACAGTTAATTATTGAATATTATTCCAGATAATGGTAAAATATTAACTTATGATTGAGCCAAATTTCAAGATAAAAGAAGAAAAAACAGCGGAAGATTACGGAGAGTTTATCTTAGAGCCTTTAGAACCCGGTTATGGTCATACTTTGGGTAATGCTTTAAGAAGAGTTCTTCTTGTTTCTATTCCGGGAGCTGCTGTTACTTCGGTAAAAATAAGCGGAGCAAAGCATAAATTTTCCACCGTCCCGGGTCTTAAAGAAAATATTGTTGACCTTCTGTTAAACATTAAAGGTCTTAATTTAAAGCTTCTTGATTCAAAAGAAAGTGCTATCGTAAAACTTTCTGTAAGAGGATTAAAAGAAATAACCGCAAAAGATTTGGAGCTTCCTGAAGATGTTGAAGTTGTAAATAAAGACTATCACATTGGGTCTTTAGGCGACAAAAAAGCAAAACTTGATATGGAGCTTACGGTAGAAAGAGGAATGGGGTATTCTTTGGCTGAAGAAAGAAAGATCTCAACACTTGGCGTAATGCCTACGGATGCAATATTTACTCCTATAAGAAGGGTAAATTACGAAGTCAGTGCAACCAGGGTAGGAAGACAGACAAATTTGGATAAGCTTACGCTTAAAATTTGGACAAACGGCGTTGTAAAACCAAGGGAGGCACTGGAAAAGGCAGCCAGAATACTTTCTTCTTATTTTTCCCAGGTTTATGAACCAAAAATAGCAGAGTCTTTAGAAAGTCCTTCATCTCATCCGGGAGTTTCGGAAAACATATTAAAATTAACAATTGACGAACTTGATTTGCCTACAAGAATATATAACAGTTTAAGAAACGGTGGAGTTGAAACTATTGGCCAGCTTTTGGATACGCCAAGAAAAGAACTTATTTCCATGAGAAATATGGGCGGAAAATCAATGGGCGTTATAGAAGAAAAATTAAAAGAAAAAGGTATAGAATTATCTGCCTAAAATTAGGGTAAAGGGTGAAGGGGTAAGGGTAAAGAACGCTTTTCCCTTAACGCTTTCCGCTTTACCCTTTTTAATATGAAGAAAAATATTTTCGGAAGAAAATTAAAAAGAGATAAAAATGAAAGAAAGGCTTTGTTTAAAAGTCTTATGTCATCTTTAATTTTGCATGAAAGAATTCAGACTACCGAAGAAAAAGCGAAAGCTATAAAACCGGAAATTGAAAAAATGGTAACCAAGGCAAAAAAGGCAGGCAGTTCTTCTATTAATGCAATAAGGGGCAGTATTGCAACGGGAGCATTTGATAAATTTATTAAAAATGTTGTTCCAAGATTTTCACAGCGAAACGGAGGATATACAAGAATTATCCGTCTTAATCAAAGACTTGGAGATAAGGCTCAGATGGTTTTAATAGAATGGGTAGAGGCACCACTCCAAAACTTAGAGCTTAACTCCCAAAAGACAGGAGCTAAAAATATAGATATTTCTAAAAAACAAAACTTAAAGAAAGTAAAAACTACAAAGAAAAAATTAACTAAAACATCTCCCAAAAAACTAGCAAAAATAGCAAAAGCTACAAAAAAACCAAAAAATAAAATATGAAACATACTGTATCAACTAAAAAAGAGGATATAAAAAGAGACTGGCATCTTGTTGATGTAGAAAATAAAGTATTAGGCAGAAGCGCCTCTGATATAGCAAAACTTCTTATGGGAAAAAATAAACCGTATTTTGTAAGAAATTTAGATTGCGGAGATTTTGTGGTGGTAATAAATGCAAAAGATGTTAAAGTTACCGGAAAAAAGGAAAGCTTAAAAAAATATTACAGACATTCAGGATATCCGGGCGGATTTAAATCAGAAACACTAGCAGAACTCAGAAATAGAAATGCAAAAGAAATTATTATACATGCAGTTTCAGGAATGCTTCCCAAAAACAGATTAAAAGCGCAAATGCTAAAAAGACTATATGTTTTTGAGAAAGAAAATTATATATATCAAGATAAATTCTTTGCCAAAGGCGAATCTGCCTCTGGAGGAAAAAATTAAAATGCAAGATACAAAAAAAGATTTTATACACGCACTGGGTAAAAGAAAAGAGTCAGTTGCAAGACTTAGGCTTTATACAAAAATAAATACTGCGCTTTCGTACGGAGAAGAAAAAATTCAAAAAGGAAGCTTAATTGTAAATGGTAAAAAAGCCCAGGATTATTTTAAAGGACTTGTTGCCAAGTCTATTTTTGAAAGACCATTGAAAATAACCAATAATTTGGGAAAATATGGTATAACAGCAAAAATTGAAGGCGGAGGACAACGCGGGCAACTAGACGCATTTGTACATGCACTTTCAAGAGCGCTTGCAAATATTGATGAAAAAAATAGACATATACTTAAAAAAGCAGGAATGCTCACAAGAGATGCAAGAGTTAGGGAAAGAAGAAAAGTAGGAATGGGCGGAAAAGCAAGGCGTAAGAGACAGTCTCCAAAGAGATAAAATTTTTAAATAAATTTTTGATCAACTATTTTTTTACCCCAAGGTGAAAGATTTTCATAAATTCTGGATTTTTTATTATAAAGCTCTTCTTTTGTTACTAAAGAATACCCATAAGCAAATTCCAGATTTGGTATAGGAAGCTTATTTATTTTAGCGATTAATACGTCACAATATTCCTGTTCGGAGTAAATACTTTTTGGATCTTTTTCTTTGTAATAAACATGGCCTAAGCGCTTAACTTTACCAGTTATGTTTTTTCTCTTCAGATTCCATTCTCTTTCTAAAGAATTAATAACCGCTTCGGTAAGGCTTTCAAATTTATCATTTTCTAACAGTTGATGAGATGCTGAGCTTAAATCTAAAACACCGTCAAACGCCGGGTGCTTTCTGTGTTGGAGAAGTATAAAGTTTTTATAAAGTAATATTATTCCAAATCCTCTATGTAAAAGTCCTTTTTTATGCGCTTCCCATTTTTCTATATATCCCAAATGCTTTCCGCCTCTGTTAACTTTTTCTATATATTGTTTTTGTTTGTAATATTTATTCATGTTTAATTGCTTTTAACTATAAGATATATTATAATGCAAAAATCCAGAAAATGATAGCCAGGGTTTAAATTTATATGAAAAATATTATTTTAGTTAAATTAGGTGGATCGATTATTACCAATAAAAAAATTGCTTATTCGGCAAGAAAATCTGTAATTAAACGACTTGTAAAAGAGCTTAAAGTTTCTAAGGAAACTATTATATTGGCACATGGTAGTGGCAGCTTTGGTCACACATCGGCTGTAAAGTTTGGTGGAAAACAAGGATATAAAAGTAAAAAGGGAATTGCTAAGGTCGCGTTAGATTCAATATCGATTAATAAAATTGTTATGGATATTTTAATACAGGAAGGTATTCCGGCTATTTCTTTGCGTCCGATGAGTATGATTATATCTAATTCTGGTAAAACCCAATCAGCGTTTTTTGAACCAATTGAACAAGTAGTCAAACAAGGATTAATGCCTGTTGTTTTTGGAGATGTGATTTGGGATAAAAAATGGAAAAGCACTATTTATTCAGGTGAAGTTATTTTAAACAGATTAGCGATACATTTAAGGAAGAAAGGATTTAATGTTAAGAGAATCATTCAGGTAGGAGAGACAAATGGGGTATACGATGACAATAAAAATACAATACCTGTAATTACAAATAAAACTTGGCCAGAGTTTAAAAAATTCATATTTGCATTAAAGACAAAAGATGTTACAGGTGGCATGCAGCATAAAGTTAAAGACGCATTAAAAATGACAAATTTAGGTATTGAAACATTGTTAATAAACGGTAAAACAAAGAATGAATTATCAAAAGCGCTTTTAAACAAAAAAGTTAAAGGAACTTTAATTAAATAATATGACAGCAGAATAATTAGGACCAACTATTAATCCGGATGAGACCCCAATTAAACCTATTTCTCAGGAGGGCGAAGCGAGAGATGGTATAGGAGTAGCTCTTCTAATAGTAGGAATTGATCCGCAAAAACAAGGTAAAGATGCGACCGATCCATTACTGTGGACGATTAGAGAGTTACGAAGTAAATCTGAAACAGATAGGGCAGTCGGTGAGCTTTCAATTCCAGCTGAGACTAAAAAAGTAGGAGAATCTAAGATTGCAAATATTTTGGGAGCTTTAGTAGAATTTGGAAATGATCAATATCTTAATTATTTAAAAGATCATTTTTTTTAATAAATGATGTATATGCAGAAAAAAGTATTTTTATAAAAGGAAATCCTGCAGATATGGCAGTTTTGATTTATGATGGATCCCTTGATATTCTCTTTAATCCCGTGTGTGATGAAGAAGTCAGTCCTAACGGATGGATGAGCAGAAGCGCAATACAGCAAGCAGGTAATATTAGGTCTGCGCTTAAACAGGCCATAGAACTTGATATAGCTAGAAGAATAAGCGCAAGAGGAATAGAATCATATCATACGTCTCCAGAAAGTAGGATGCCAATTTTTCCTTCTAGCATGAGCTCAATAAAAGATTTTTATATTCAAAGAGAATTACTTCCAGATACACATATACCTGTTGTGGAAAAGAGTTAGTTTTGGCGGGTTTCGATTAGTTTAATAACTTCAAAAAATAAGTCCTTATATTCTTGATTCATTTTTTGTTTTTCTAAAAGTTTTTTGGCATCATTAAAATTTTCTTGCATTATTTTTTCTCCGTATGTAATTGCTCCTGATTCTTCAAACATTTTTCTTAAAGATTTTTTATCTTCTTTAGATAATTTTTTGCCAAAATATTTTGAAAGAGTGTTTTTTTCTTCCAAAGATCCATTAAAGAAAATATAATTTGTAAAAAAAGTCTGTTGACGTTGTTCGATGTCGTTAAAAGAGCTTTTATGAGTTTTAGATTCATCAAATTTTATATCCAATAAATCATCTTGTGTTTGAAAGGCAATTCCAAGATGTGTCCCAAATCTTTCAAGAAATTTTTCATCATATTTTTCCCCTGAAAGAATTGCTCCGATTTGCATTGGTCTTACAAAAGAATAATATGCTGTTTTTAAAATTATTTTTTTTATAATTTCTTCTTTGTTAACTTTTTCGTAAAGCGTTGTATTTAAATCAATCATTTGTCCCAAAATTACTTCATCCATAATTTTTGAAAGGATTAGTTTTACATCTTTTATTATTTTTTTGTCAAAAATTGTATTAGTATCCAGTATTTCGTGTGTCCAGGCAAAAAGATAATCTCCTAAAAGAATAGCCTGGGAAATTCCAAAATAAGCTGAATCAATTGATTTTAAGTGTTTAACTTTTTCCTCTATAAATTTATGAGCGGTTTTAATACTGTGACGTTGATCGGCTTTGTCCATAATGTCGTCGTGTATTAAAAGAAATGCGTGTAATAGTTCAATAAAAATTAAAAGATTTAAAATATCCTTGTCTTTTTTTCCGCCGTGAGCCTTATACATTAGAAATGCAAAGTATGCTCTAATTCTTTTGCCTTCGGTTAAAAATAGTTTTAAGTAATTTAAATAATTTTTGGTTTCTTCGTTTCCAATAAATGAGAGGCTTTTTAGTTTTTGATCTAAAAAGGCTTGAATAAGAGGATCAATAGTTTTTTTAAATTCTTTTAATGTATACATAATTATAGAGTCGAGATCTATGAAAAAGTTAGAACCTCTTTTCTTTTAAAAAGGTAGTCGGTCGCCACCGCTCCCTCCTACTATTTCTATTGCTCGGCCTTCGGCCTCGCTCTTTGTATTTTTTGCCGTAGGAACGTTTGACGTTTCCCCTTAAGAACGCGCGATTTTTATTATACCAAATTAATAACCCACCCACCCGCCGAAAGGAGCGGCGACCCCGCCTTTATGCGAGAGGGCGCCTCAGGCAGGTCTCGGCGCCTCGCCAATATTTTTACTTTTTTAAAATCTCTTTACAGTCTCTTACTCGCCCCGCTTCGGCGGGGCTAAATTTCTTCTAATCTAAAATCGCCTGCAGTCGGCGGGGTACTTCCGCTTTTGCCCCCGCCGATGTTATTTTACCCCTTTTTAGTTTCCGACCTTTGGGAGAAATCATATTGGCTCGAGCCGACTTTTCTTATAACCGGAAAAATTCTCTCGGCTCTCGCTTTGGGTCGGACTGCCTATACAAAGTTTTCCTAAAGCAATGTCCGTCTGACGGCAGTCCTCCCTTTCAGGGCGTAATCCTGTAGGGGCGGGGGCAGCGGAGCCGCTCAACAGCCCATCCATAACCGTTTAATAAAAAATGACGAGAACTGTAATAGACTTTTCATATTTTTCTTAGGAACTTTTGTTGTTGAAGATCAGAAGTTGTAGTAAAAAAACTAAACATACCAATCCATTGATCAAGCGTCAGATTACTTGGCTTATCTGTAACCTTAAAGCCTAAATCGTGTGCTAAACGAACTAACTGTGGGTAAGAAAGAGGGAGAGGAGCAAGGCTTTGTTTTATCATCAAGCCACCCCCATATCCCTGTTGAACAAACCTCGCATATGCATATTTGTATCTATTATCAATTAATGGTTGCTCTCTTGCCCTAAATCTCAAAATATCTGTTTCTACATGTGGTTTTGGTTGAAAGTCTTCCCTGCGTAAACTACGATATATTCCCAAATTAAACCACGGGGAGTAGGTAATATGAAGCTGACTCTCATGAGGTATGCCAGCAAACCTCATAGCGTATTCTCTTCTCATAAAAAGATAGCCATCTATTAGAGGCGAACGTGTGTTAAGAAAAATACGAATCAAATTACCTTCAATAGCAAATGGGATATTTGAAAACACTTTGTATGGAAAGTCCGGGAGAGGATAATTAAGGATATCAGCGCGAACAATCTGAACATTAGGTATGTCTTTATATTTTTCTTGTAATGAATAAGCCAAAACAGGATCTTTCTCTATCGCAATTACGTTTCCTGCTCTTCGAATCAATTGATTGGTAATAACACCTGTCCCAGGTCCAACTTCAAGAACACTATCGTCCTTTGTTATTGATGTACCATTCACTAGCCTGTTTGCTAATTCTTCACTATTCAAAAATACCTGCGAGAGACGCTCTCTATTAGACATTTCGTGACGATTATAGCACAGCAGAGTTTAATTTTGGAACGAATATAAAACATCTACTATTGATACCCGCATAAACTATGTACGTCTGAAATATGCGCAGATATTCGGTCATGCACAAAAATTGCGAATTTAGTATAATCAAGAAGATTTCCTCGAAGCTCTGCTTCGGGGTATAATGTTCACGTGAGTGAACATATTCTCAAGCGTCACAATAAGACCTTGTTGCTGTTTCACTTGGTATGTCCGGTAAAGTATAGACG
>Ga0210057_1003168_pt1 | contig 22820 bp, 19 predicted proteins | sample CryGeyCG2114_010_2_FD_183968 | JGI IMG/M metagenome (GOLD analysis project Ga0210057, IMG submission 183968) | Groundwater microbial communities from aquifer - Crystal Geyser CG10_big_fil_rev_8/21/14_0.10 (SPAdes) (version 2) | ecosystem: Environmental > Aquatic > Deep subsurface > Groundwater ...
GAAGGGCTTTTGTATCCCGAAAAAGACAAGCCATATTTTGTGTTCTTTAATTCAGACCACTATTCAGAAAGAATTAAAAAGCGATTTATACTAACAGACGAAGTAGTTAAAAAAAATGAAGCGCAAACCAAAAATATATCTGTGGGGGGGGAGACAAAAATGGCTGAATTTATGAGGCTTTTGGCATTTGGTGGATTCCTGACTTTTTATCAGGCGATGGATTATGGCCTTGATCCAGCTAAAATACCCTGGGTAGACTACTTCAAAGAAAAGCTTTCCGCTTGATCTTCCTTCCTTAACCCTGCTATAGTGGTGTTATGCCAAAGTATGTTGTGTGGTTCGACCAAGTAGATAAAGGGGATATTAGTTCTGTAGGTGGAAAAGGAGCAAACTTAGGCGAGATGACTAAAGCTGGAATACCTGTTCCCACAGGGTTTATAGTTACAGCTCAAGCGTACTTTTTGTTTCTTAAGGAAGCTGGAATTAAGGAAGAGATTACAAAAGAGCTTAAGAGGATAAATATAGACAATTCTAAGGACTTACAAAAAAGGTCAAAGAGGATTCGTGAGATTATAAAAAAAGCAGATATCCCAGATGTTATTGTTCAAGACATCTTTAAGCATTACCATAGCTTACCCAAGCATTTTGGAAAAAAGAAGTTAACATTTAAAAGACTTAGAAAGGAACTTCAAGAGCCACTTGTAGCAGTTAGGTCTTCGGCTACAGCAGAGGATCTACCGGGAGCTTCATTTGCTGGACAGCAAGAGACATATCTTAATATTCAAGGAGACGCAAACCTAATTCACACAGTTCGTAACGCTTGGGCCTCTTTGTTTACTGCACGAGCTATATTCTACAGAGAGGAAAAGAAGTTTGATCATATGAAGGTTGGAATAGCCTTACCTGTTCAGAAAATGATAGAGTCTGAGGCTTCGGGAATTATGTTCACCTTGGATCCAATCACAAATAATAAGGATACTTTGGTTATAGAGGCAATCTATGGACTAGGTGAACTGATTGTACAAGGTGCTGTTACACCAGATCATTACGTAGTAGATAAGAAAAGTTTAAAAATAATAGCTAAACATATAGGTAACCAGGAAGAGCAGATGATTCTTAAAGGTAGGGATAATAAAGTTATAAAGCTTAAGAAAAAAGACGCAACTGCACAGAAAGTGTCAGATAGTCAGATAAAAGAGATTGCAAAATTTGGTAAGCAACTTGAAAAACATTACTATTTTCCTCAAGATATTGAATGGGCTGTGGAGGACGATCGGGTTTTTATTCTTCAGACTCGGCCAGTAACAACGATGGAATCTAAGAAGCAGAGCACTGCTAACTCTGATGCATTGGTTGAGCTTGATGATTTATTAGCAGGCAGTCCAGCATCACCAGGTATTGGCTCTGGAAGAGTAGTTATTATTAAACAGGCTAGTGAAATAGATAGAGTTAAGGGTGGAGATGTACTTGTTGCTGAAATGACAGACCCGGACTTTGTACCAGCAATGCGTAGAGCTAGTGCTGTTATTACAGATAAAGGCGGTAGAACTTCCCATGCGGCAATTGTATCTAGAGAGTTGGGTATACCAGCTGTAGTAGGGACCAAGGACGCTACAAGAAAGCTGCATCAACATCAGACAGTTACTGCAGATGGTAGCACTGGGAAGGTATATGCAGGGGAGCTTGAGAGGGGTAAGATAAGTTTAAAAAGTGAAAAGCGTAAACATTATTTTAACATTAAGACAGCTACAAATGTATATTGCAATCTAGCAACACCAGAACGTGTAGATGAGGTAGCAAAAATGAACGTTGATGGGATTGGACTGCTTCGGGCAGAGTTTATGATTGCAGATATTGGATATCACCCAAGGTATCTAATAGAAAAGAAAAAAACCAAGCTTTTCGTTGATCATATGACCCAGCGCATAGCACAGTTCTGTGAGAATTTTGGTCCAGATAGACCGGTAGTTTATAGAGCTACAGACTTTAAAAGTAATGAATATCATGATCTTAAGGGTGGAGCTTACTACGAAACAAAAGAGGAGAACCCAATGTTAGGGTTTAGAGGGGCATATAGGTATATATCTGACCCAAATGTGTTTAAGCTGGAGCTTAAGGTAATCAAAAATTTAAGGAATAAACTTAATCATAAAAATCTCTGGTTAATGATTCCTTTTGTGAGGACGGTAGAAGAGCTTAAACTAGTTAAAAGACTAATTCAGGAGGAAGGACTACATAGGTCAGGGTCTTTTAAGCTCTGGATGATGGTAGAGCTACCCTCTAATGTAATTTCAATTGATGACTTTATAGAAGAAGGTATTGATGGAGTTTCTATTGGATCAAATGATCTGACTCAGCTAACGCTTGGTGTAGATCGTGATTCAGAAAAAGTAAGCAAGGAGTTTAATGAGCTTAATCCAGCCGTGCTGTGGTCAATAGAAAGAGTAATTAAAGCTGCGGCTAAACATAAAATTACAGCTTCAATTTGTGGACAGGCTCCAAGCGATTACCCTGATTTAGTTGAAAAACTAGTAGAGTGGGGAACAACATCTGTATCTGTAAACCCAGACGCAATTGATAGAACTAGAGAGCTAATTTACCAGTGTGAAAACAGACTTCTTGGTAAAAGAAAAGGATAGCTAATTGTTTTTGTTACTAGAGAATGTTACTATTTATATAGCATATGCAAACCAAACTGATCTCAGTAGAAGAGAAGAAATTTAGCTTTACCCCTAATTTGACGAATTATGATTTCACCCGCTCGGGCTTTTCATATAAGAATTATGAGAAGGAACTGGATTGGTTTAAAAGTGGCTATCTTAATGCAGGATATAACGCAATAGATCGGAATGCTTTGGGTCCAAGAAAAAATAAGATAGCACTGTACTGGGAGGGAGCAGAAGGAGACGAAATGCAGTTTACCTTTTTGCAGATGGCGCTTGCTTCAAATAGATTTGCAAATATGCTTAAGGATATTGGTGTAGATAGAGGAGATCGTGTTTTCATGTTTTTACCTAGAATTCCAGAGCTTTTTTTCTCATTTATTGGAACTCTAAAACGTGGAGCAATTGCTGGAACCTTGTTTGCGGCATTTGGCCCGCAAGCACTTCAGGATAGGTTAAGTAATAGCGCAGCCAAGGTGGTTGTTACTACTCCAGAGCTTAAACCGAGACTGGATAGTATTCGTGATCAATTACCAGACCTTGAACATGTAATAGTGGTAGATGGTAAAGATAGAAGACTGTTCTGGGAGGAAAAGTATACGTCTAAAAAGAAGAATTCTGACTTATACTATGATCTTTTTTCGACAGCTAGTGAGGATTTTAAGACCGTGCATACATCAATGGATGATCCAGCTTTTATGCTGTATACCTCTGGAACTACAGGCAAACCTAAGGGAGTCGTACATAGACATTACGCAATTCTACATGAGTATCTAACTGCTAAATGGGTACTAGACTTAAAAGAGAATGACGTATATTGGTGTACAGCAGATCCGGGTTGGGTTACTGGTATTGCTTATGAAAATCTTGGCAACTGGGCTAATGGAGCTTCTACTTTAGTCTACGAAGGTAGATTTAGCCCTGACAAGTGGTATTCCTTAATTGATGAATATAAGGTAAATGTATGGTATACAGCGCCAACAGCCATTCGTATGCTGGCAGCATCAGGAAAGAAACTGGTAGATAAGTATGATCTTTCTACATTAAGACACCTTGCTTCAGTAGGAGAACCGCTTAATCCAGAAGCAGTAAACTGGGGTAAAAAAGTATTCAACTATCCTTTCCATGATAACTTCTGGCAGACAGAGACAGGAGGAATAGTTATTGCTAACTATCCTTCGCTACCTATAAAAGCGGGTTCTATGGGAAAGCCTGTGCCGGGTATTGAAGCTAATGTTGTAGATGATAAAGGTAAACCAATGCCGGCAGGAGAAGAAGGGGCACTTGTTCTTAAACCTAGTTGGGCATCAATGATGCAGAAAATTTGGAAAAGACCAAAGAAGTATGAAAGCTACTTTGAGAATGGTTGGTATATAACGGGTGATAGGGCGTATAGGGATAAAGATGGTTACTTCTGGTTTGTGGGTCGAGATGACGATGTAATTAAGACAGCAGGAGAGAGAGTTGGACCGTTTGAGGTTGAATCAGCTTTAGTTGAGCATGAAGCGGTGTGCGAGGCAGGAGTAATAGGTAAACCAGACGAAATGAGAGGGTCAATTATTAAGGCATTCGTTAAACTTCAACCAGGATTTAAAGCAAGTGAGAAGCTAAAAGAAGAGGTAGCAACGTATGTTAAGAAACATTTGGCAGGTCATGCCTATCCTAAGGAAATTGAGTTTGTAGATAAGCTACCCAAAACTAGATCAGGAAAGATCATGAGAAGAGTGCTAAAGGCAAGAGAACTAGGAGAAGAGATAGGAGACACTTCAACGCTACAGGAATACTAATACAGACCGAGTGATGTTGACATCTATCGTATGATTATATATGATATCCTCATATGTTAAGGATTGGCGTTAATGGTTTTGGTAGAATTGGTAGGGCGGTAACAAGACTTTCTTTACAAAGAGACGACATAAAAGTCGTTGCCATAAACGGAAGATCATCAGCTGATTCACATGCTTACTTACTTGGATACGATTCTGTACATGGAAAGCTTCCTGTCGAAATTAAAGCTAGTGGTGACAAGATAACTGTTGGTGAAAGAGTTATTACTTGTTTTAAAGAAGATAAACCAGAAAATATTCCTTGGCAAGAAGCAAGGGTAGATATAGTTATAGAGTCTACGGGGGTATTTAAGGATAGGAAGTCAGCCTCTGGACACCTAGAAGAATCTGTCAGTAAAGTAATAATTTCTGCGCCAAGTTTGGATGTTGATAAAACAGTTGTTATGGGAGTTAATGAAGAGGAATATGACCAAGAGAAAGACAAGATTGTATCAAACGCATCCTGCACAACTAACTGCCTAGCCCCTCTATGTAAACTTCTTGATGAAAATTTTGGAATTAAAAAGGGTATGGCAACAACGATACATGCAATTACATCTTCTCAGTCTGTACTTGATAGATCTAATAAGAAAGACCAAAGGCTTGGAAGATCAGCAATAAATAACATTATCCCTACAACCACAGGGGCGGCGAAGGCAGTTGGTCAGGTTCTTCCAAAATTAGTTGGCAAAATTGACGCTATGAGTCTTAGAGTACCTGTACTTAATGGCTCTGCTGTAGACCTAAAGGTGCTCTTGGAGAAAAACGTAACAAGAGAAGAGGTTTTAAAGACCTTGGAAAATTCAGAAGTTACACAAAGAGGAATACTTGAGGTTAGTAAAGAAGCTTTGGTTTTGCAGGATATCATAGGCAATACCTCATCTTGCATTGTAGATAGTGATTTTGTATCTGTGATTGGTGATAATTTAGTTACGATTCTAGCTTGGTATGATAATGAAATTGGTTATTCAGCAAGGTTACTGGATTTGGCAGTGTATTTGTCTGATGCGAATAACTAATGAGGCTTAACTCAATTCAAAATATAGACGTTTCAGGTAAGCGTATCTTTGTACGGGTGGATCACAATGTTTCGCTAAATACAGATAACGGTATAGGTGATGATATTCGAATAACGCAGACTCTTCCTACGATTAATTATTTAATAGACAGAGGCGCTGGAGTGGTTCTTGCTTCACATTTGGGTAGACCCGGGGGTGTGGTGAATGCAAAGTATAGTATTAAGGTTGTAACCGATAGATTGGGTAAATACTTGAACAGAAAGATAAGAATTATACCTAATTATTGGAAGAATAAGATTGATGTAAAACCAGGTGAGGTAATTATGTTAGAAAATCTTCGTTTCCACCCTGGTGAGGAGTCTAATGACCAAAAACTAGCCAAACATATAGCTGATTCAGTTGATTTGTATGTAAATGATGCATTTGGTTCTTCGCATAGAGCTCATATGTCAATCGTAGGTATTGCTCAGAGACTCTCTTCTCCAGCATACGCAGGATTGCTATTAGAAAAAGAAATAAACCTAATTGATGAGCTTCTGGCAAATAATAAGGGTGCTTTAGTAGTTGTAATTGGAGGAGCAAAAACTCCTGAGAAAATTGGAGTAATCAATAATCTTTTAGGTAAAGCTGATACGATTTTGCTTGGGGGGGCAGTAGCAAATACTTTCCTATCTACTTGGGGGATTCGTACTGGTGTATCAAAGGTTGACTATGAAATGATAGAAATGGCGAGACAGATAATCTGGAAGGCAACACAATCAAGTGCAAAACTAATCTTACCAAGTGATGTAGTTGTTTCTAACGAACAGCTTACAAGAAAGCCGGTTGAATTATCTTACAAAGAAGTGCCTGGTCACTTAGCTATCTATGATATTGGAAAAGAATCTAGAAAGCAGTATGCACAAGAGATTGTTAATGCGGACTCAGTTATCTGGAATGGTCCGATGGGATTATTTGAGGAAAGACAGTTTGCGGTAGGCACTAAGGCGATTATGGATGCAATGGTGAAAAACACTGGTACAACAGTTATAGGAGGAGGAGACACACTTACAGCTTTAGATAATAAAAAACAGTTAGAACATATTACACACGTTTCAACAGGTGGGGGAGCATTACTAGAGTATCTGGAAAAGGAATCTCTTCCGGGTATTGATATAGTGAAAGCGTAATAAAATAGAAATATTTGAGTACGTTATGTGGGCTCGTGTGATACAATCATACTAATGGATAGACAAAGAATAACCATTACATTGAGAAATGATCTATTAAAGAAGGTAGATGAGAGGATTGATGGGACAAAGATACGAAATCGCTCGCACGCAATAGAATATTTACTCACAAAATCTGTTATACCACCAATTTCACAGGCTGTTATTCTAGCTGGAGGAGAAGGAGTAAAGATGCGCCCTCTTACTTATGAGATACCAAAAGCGCTTATACCCGTGGGAGGTAAATCTTTGCTTGAATATACGATTGAATCACTGCGGGAAGCAGAGATTAGAGAAATTATATTAGCGATTGGACACCTAGGAAATAAGATAAAGGACCACTTTGGTAATGGTTCAAAGTTTGGAGTAAAAATAACATATAGTGAGGAAAATAATAGCTTAGGTACTGCAGGTGCACTTGCTAATTGCTACAGTCTACTAGAGCAGAAACCTTTTGTGATATTGCACGGAGATATTTTGGTAGACTTAAATTTCAGGGAGTTGATAGCGTTTCATCAGAATATTAAGACTAATGTTTCTACCATGGTGCTTACAACAAAATCAGATCCAAGTTTCTATGGTAATGTGCAGTTAGTAGGTAATAAGGTTGTAGAATTTGTTGAGAAACCAACAAAAAAACAGGCAGCTTCTCACTTGGTTTCAACTGGTGTTTATGTTTGCGAACATGAGATATTCGACTATATCCCAGAGAAGAACCCGGCAATGCTTGAGGATGTTTTTCCTGAATTAGCTAAGCAAGGTAAGTTGAGTGGTTTTCTATTTGCTGGTAAGTGGTTTGATGTATCAACTCCAAAAAACTACGCTGAAGCAATTGCTCACTGGAAACTCTAATAACTGCGTTTAACGAGTAAAGCTCTTCCATGAATCTGTACATTGTCTGTTGTTGTGTTATGTATTGGGTTAGTGGTTGACTCCAGTCTATATGATTTACCTTGCTTATAGACCTTTCTAATGGTTGCTGTGCCATTATCTAAAACCACTAGATAGGTTTTACCGTCTTGAATAGTTTCTGTATATTGAAATATAACTATATCACCGGATAGTAATCCCTCTGAGATGAGCTGTGGACCCCATACCTCAAGAGCGTAGCAAGTTTCTAGATCAGTTCCAAAAAGTGCTGAGGAAGAAAGTTCGATTGATGTGCTTGACGTCCCCCCTTCAACTAGTGGTGTGCTACCAGTTACCTTACCTAAAATTTGAAGTTTAATTGACTCATCATTTTTGGACTCCTCCTTGTGAGATAAAACCACTAGACCCCTCGTGACATTTGGCTGTTTTTGAATGTAGCCTTTTTTTACAAGTGCTCTAATATGATTATGGATAGTAGCGGTTGAAGAAAGACGTACTGCTTGTCCGATTTCCTCGTAGGTAGGAGCATAGTCGTGTTGAGAAATATATTCCTTAATATAATCTAAAACCTGTTTTTGTCTTGGCGTTAGTGGTTTTGTAGTCACAGGCCAAGTCTAGCAAATAAAACACGAAATTACAATGCTTTAGCCGCTGCAATTTTGTCACGAAGATACGTAGCTTCTTCAAAATTAAGATTTCTTGCAGATTTTCGCATAAGTTTTGTGAGTTGTTTAATATACTTAGTTTGTTCAACTGGTAAGAGTTGTTCGTAGTTTTCGGGGGAAATGATTTCGACACTTTGCTTATTATTTTTTTCTTCTTTTTCTCTTTCGATGAGCTTTTCTCGGATGGGTTTTTTAATTCCTATCGGTGTAATTTTATACTTTTTATTGTATTTAAGCTGGATATTTCTTCTGCGTGTCACTTCCTTAATAGCTTTTTGCATAGAATTGGTTGTTTTATTAGCATACATAATTGCGTGACCTTGTTCATGCCGTGCAGCCCTTCCCATGGTCTGTATGAGGCTGGTTTCGGAGCGAAGGAATCCCTCCTTGTCTGCATCAAGTATTGCAACTAATGAAACCTCAGGTAAATCAAGACCCTCACGTAGTAGATTAATACCGATGAGCACATCATAAATTCCCGTTCTAAGATCATCTAGGATGTCTTGTCTGTCTAAGGTGTCCACATCTGAATGTAGATATTGAACCTTGAGATCCAGCTCTTGCGCCCGTACTGCAAGATTTTTATCTAGTCTTTTTAATTCTTGATAATTACCAATAAATTTAGTTAATTCCTCTGCTATTTTCTTTGTAAAGGTTGTTACTAGAACTCTTTGGCCATTTTCTTTGCGTATTAATATCTCGGAGATAAGGTCCTTAATCTGATTTTTTGTTGGACGAATTTCAACCTCAGGATCTAGAAGTCCGGTTGGTCGAACAAGTTGCTGAACAATTTGGCTTGATCGGTTTTTTTCCCAGTCGCTTGGAGTAGCAGATGTATATATTGTGTTTTGAGCTCTTCGGAGAAATTCATCAAACCTGAGTGGTCTATTATCTATCGCAGCTGGTAGCCTAAATCCGTAATCTATTAGGGTTTTTTTTCGTGACATATCTCCCTTGTACATGCCTCTAATCTGAGGAATCGTCATGTGACTCTCGTCAATAACTAGCAACCAGTTGTTTCCATATCTGTAATTATAGTAATCCATGAGTGAGTAAGGTGCATCGCCGGGTTTACGTCCATCAAAGTAACGTGAGTAGTTTTCGATGCCGTTTACGTAACCTAACTCATTGAGCATTTCAAGATCGAAGTTCACTCGTTGATTGATACGCTGAGCTTCAATTAACTTATTTTCAGATTTAAATTTAGAAACCTGTCTATGTAGGTCCTTTCTTATAGTATTAAAAATCTCTTTTTGTTCAGCTGGATCTGTAAGGTAGTGTTTAGCAGGAAAAAGCTCAAATTCACTAACCTTATTTAAGACAGTTCCTATTAGTGGATCTAGTTCGCTTATTTCAGCAATTAGATCTTCTTTAAGTTTAATCCGGTAGGCAATGTCTGTATAGGCGGGGTAGATGTCTATCGTATCTCCTCTAACTCTAAAAGTGCCTCTAGAGAATTCATAGCTACCTCTGCTGTACTGGAGCTGGATCAGTTTAGAAAATAGATCTGTTCTATCTAGTTTTTCTCCAACTTTTAGAGTTATAGCGAAGTTGCCATATTTTTCAGGTGAACCAATGTTATAGATTGAGGAAACAGAGGCAACTACTAGTGTATCTGCCCTGGTTATGAGATTGGATGTAGCGCGTAGCCTAAGTTTATCTATTTCTTCGTTAATATCTGTCTCCTTTTCAATATATGTATCGCTCTGGGGAATATAAGCTTCGGGCTGGTAATAGTCATAGTAAGAAACAAAATAGGAAACAGCATTCTCAGGAAAGAAATCTCTAAATTCCTGATGCAGTTGTCCGGCTAAGGTTTTATTATGAGAAATCACCAATGTAGGTAAGTTAAGTTTTTCAATTACATTGGCTATAGTAAAAGTCTTACCACTACCCGTTACCCCTAAGAGCACTTGCTCTCTATGCTTATTTTTAATACCCTTGATAAGATCACTAACTGCCTTGGGTTGATCACCCGTTGGCTTGTATTTTGATACTAGCTTAAATTTGTTCATTAACGTACTATTTTAGCAGGAAGTTGATAGATTGTTATTGAAGATATTATAGAGTCCAACTCTATATAAAGGGTTGGGCTCTATAATTGATCTCTTGTTATAATTGTTTGTTCATGTCTGAAATAATAATAAGAGGGGCAAGACAACATAATCTTAAGGATATAGATCTTACTGTTCCAAAGAATAAGCTTGTGGTTTTTACGGGTGTTTCGGGTAGTGGTAAGAGTTCACTAGCCTTTGATACTATCTATGCTGAGGGCCAGAGACGCTATGTAGAGTCCTTGTCATCCTATGCGAGGCAGTTTCTGGGAGTCATGGACAAACCAGACGTAGACACCATTGAGGGCCTCTCTCCATCTATTTCAATTAGTCAGAAGAATGTAAGCCATAATCCTAGATCTACAGTTGGAACAATTACAGAGATCTATGACTATTTGAGGTTGTTGTTTGCAAGAATTGGACATCCGAACTGTCCTAACTGTGGAAAAGAAGTGCAGATGCAGGATATTGATCAGATCACAGATAATACAAAAGAACTAATTAACATTGCCACAAAGCGGGCTGGCAAGAGAGGTAGTAGATGGATGATACTATCTCCGGTTGTACGTGGAAGAAAGGGCGAATTTATACAGCTGTTTGAAAGTGCAAGGGCTAAAGGATTTTCTCAACTAAGGATAGATGGAAATGTATATAATCTTGATGATGATTTGGTACTTATTAAAACTAATAAGCACAATATCGAGATTGTGATCGATAAATTCATAGTTGGAAAGAATAAGCTGGATATAAATAGATTTAAGGAAGGATTGGAGCAAGCACTTGGATTGTCTAATGGATTGGTAATTATCTCAGAGATTCTAGATGCCTCATTTGAACTACCGGAAAGACCTAAAAAATTTGAGGACCATCTATTCTCAGAACATTTTGCTTGCGCAGACTGTAACCTGAATATAGCCGAGATTGAACCTAGACTGTTTAGCTTTAATACCCCTCATGGTGCGTGTGGAACATGTAATGGAATAGGAAGAATTCTAAAGGTAAACTCAGAATTAGTACTTAATGATAATCTTACGGTCTCAGAGGGGGCCATAACTCCGTTAGCAAGTCACTTTATTAATGATACCTGGATCGCAAGACTAATACAGACTGTTTGTGAAGAAAATAATATTCCATTTAGAAAAGCGGTAGGAGAATTAAGCAGTGCACAGAAAACTCTACTGATAGAAGGAACTGGGAAAAGACTATATAGGGTCGTCGGTGAGAATAGATATGGACAGACTACCTCAATAGAAAAGGAGTTTGGGGGTATAAAAAAGATTCTAGAAAAGAAACATGCAGAATCTCAATCAAGTTATATTAGAGATCAGATTGAGAGATTTATGCGTAGGGAGGTTTGTCCGGGGTGTAATGGGACAAGACTAAAGCCCGAGGCTCTATCTGTAACAATAGACGGAAGTAATATATCTGAAGTTACTAGTCTAACGATAAAAGATGCGTTTGACTGGATAGTTAGTTTGAAATTTTCAAATAAAGAAGAGGTCATATCGGGACCAATTATGAGCGAAATAAAAAGCAGGCTGGGGTTTTTAAATTCGGTTGGTCTAAGCTATTTAACTTTGGGTAGAGAGGCGGGAACGCTAGCCGGAGGGGAGACACAGCGTATTGTATTAGCAAGCCAGATTGGTTCGGGCTTAACAGGAGTGCTCTATGTATTAGATGAGCCGTCAATTGGCCTACATCAAAGAGATAATGCAAGATTAATTAAAACGCTAAAGCGTCTTCGGGATCTAGATAACACAGTTATAGTGGTTGAGCACGACCAGGAAACAATGGAAAGTTCTGATTGGATTGTGGATTTTGGACCAGGGGGAGGTAAGCATGGTGGAAAGGTGGTTGCTGAAGGAACATATGATCAGATTAAGAAAAACAATGACTCATTAACGGGAAAATATCTAGCAGGTAAGCTTAAGGTAGAGCACAAAGTTTCTACTATTAATAAGTCTAAACAGAAATATCTTACAATTACCGGCTGTAGCCAGTTTAATTTAAAGAATTTAAAAGTCGAATTACCTCTTGGAAAGCTGGTTTGTATAAGCGGAGTATCTGGAAGTGGAAAATCTACGCTAATTGTAGAAACGCTGTACAAAGCGCTAAAAAGTAAGCTTAACCCATATTATCGTGGAACTGCTGGTGCATATAGTTATGTAACCGGTTATGAAAAAATAAAAGCAGTACAGCTTATAGATCAATCTCCAATCGGTAGAACACCTCGATCTAATCCTGTAACTTATACAAAGGCTTTTGACTATATAAGAGATGTGTTTACAAACACCAAAGTCGCTAAAATGCGTGGATATAGTAAAGGAAGATTTTCGTTTAATGTTAAGGGTGGTCGCTGTGAAGCTTGTGAGGGTCAAGGAGAAAATAGAATAGAGATGCAGTTTATGCCTGATGTGTATGTTAAATGTGAAGTCTGCAAAGGAAGAAGGTATAACTCACAGACACTAGATGTAACCTATAGGGGCAAAAATATTGCTCAGGTATTGGAAATGACAGTAGAAGAAGGAGTTAAGTTCTTTCAAGGATTTGCGCCCATAAGCAGAAAGTTAACAACTTTGGAAGAGGTAGGACTATCGTATATTGAGCTAGGACAACCAGCTCCTCTCCTATCTGGTGGAGAAGCACAGAGGGTTAAACTTGCAGCAGAGTTGTCTAAACATGGAGCAGGATCCACAGTATATATATTGGATGAGCCAACAACGGGACTGCATTTTCACGATCTAAGAAAGTTACTAGATGTACTACATAAACTAGTTGCAAAAGGAAACACTGTAATTGTAATCGAGCATAACCTAGATATTATAAAAAATGCAGACTGGATTGTTGATTTAGGTCCTGAAGGAGGGGCTGAGGGGGGTAAAGTAGTTGCACAAGGAACAACACAGGATGTAATAGCGGTTAAGAAATCTTACACAGGTCAATACCTTGCAAAGCTTAAGTAGGTCAGAAAGTAAACTTGGTTCCAGCTGATATAATCTGCTCATGAAATCGTTGTTTAGATTAGTTATATTATCTCTTCTTTTAATAAATCTAGGTGTTAATACTAAAGTAGATGAAGTCTATGCTGAGCAGAAATTTGGTAGCACAATAAAGACAGACTATTATCTACAGGAAGATGGAATAGTAAAAGTTGATCAAAGAGTTACGCTAGAGAATTTAACCGCTGAAAGCTTTGCAACTCAATATGGAATGGTTGTCTACACGGATGACCTTGAATCAGTAGTTGCAAGAGATAGCTTAGGTAATATTCTAGAGGATTACCAGAAGGTTGATGAACAAACTCAAATTAGTTTGAAATTTAATGAAGAGGCGGTTGGTTTAGGTGCAGAACTTAAATTTAGGATTTCATACACAACTAATTCGTTATTTAAAGACCAAGGTAGAATAAAAGAAATTAGCATTCCCGCTTCTCCAGATTCTGATTCAATAAATAATTATACAGCTGTGCTTCATATACCTAGTAGGTATAGTAAAACAAGACACTACAAACCAGCACCAGCTCAACTAGACGAAAACGCTGCCTTATGGACTAATATGGAGCTTGAAGAAATAGGAGCAACGGTGTTTATCGGTGAATCTCAGTACTATAAGGTAAGTCTAAAGTATGAGCTAGCAAATGATGGATTAACAACCGTAACAAGAGGAATAACAATTCCCCCAGACACAGCTTATCAGAAAGTTACCTTAAATAGCATTAATCCAAAGCCTGAGAATGTTATCCTGGATCAGGATGGAAACTGGGTTGCTGAGTACAAATTGTCGGCAAAAGATAGCTTAGAAATAGTAGTAGATTTAGTTATAGAGACATTTATTGAGCCCAGAGATGGGTTTCCAACACAGAGCGTGGACAAGAAAGCTTATCTTGCTGAGCAGGAATACTGGGAGGTAAATGATCCTGAGTTAAATAGGAAAGGTAAAGAGCTTAAAAAGATAGAGGATATATATAACTACGTAGCTACTCATCTTTCTTATAATTATCAAAAAGTAGTTGATGAAGGTGGACGAGTGGGAGCAAAAGTAGCGGATGTTGATGCAACAAACGCCATTTGTACAGAGTTTACAGATCTATTTATTGCTCTATCCCGAGCAGCAAATATACCAGCTAGGGAGGTAAATGGTTATGCATATGCAAGTGATCCAAATACACAACCTCTTTCTTTGGTGCTTGAACTACTACATGCCTGGCCTGAATATTATGATCATAAACTTAATTTATGGAAACCTGTTGATCCAACTTGGGGAAACACAACAGGAGGAGTAGATTACTTCAATAGTCTAGACTACAACCATTTAACCTTTGTGCAGAGAGGAATCTCTTCAACCTCACCACTATCTGCTGGAATGTTTCAAAATGTGGAAGCCACTGACTTTATAAATGTAGAATTGCTAGACAAGTTGCCAGAGACAAAAGTAGAAGATATTAAATTGGAGCTAGATCTGCCTGCTTCGTCACCAGCAGGTAGAGAAGTTGTAGGCTATCTTGTGATAACCAATCCAAATATGATTGCTCTTTTAAATGTACTTGTTAACCTAGAGTCTCACCCAGTTAAAGTAGTTACTCCTCTAACTACAGTAGATGTTCTTCCTCCGCTGGCAACAGTTAGAGTCCCGTTTAAACTTGCTGCTTCATATAATCTAGAGACTGTAGACAATACTGTTAGAGCTAGCTATAGAGACCTAATAGTAGAGCAGAATATTGTTATAGCTAACTGGAAAGAACTATTAAAACCATATCTTATGGGAGTAGTAGTTGGATCTGTGGTGCTGTTAATCGTAGCGTTATTTATTAGAGCAAGGTTATGGAAGAGAAGATAAAAGAGCTACCACAGAGTCCAGGAGTATATATATTTCGCAATAGTAAAAAGACAGTTATATATGTTGGTAAAAGTGTGCATTTACGCAGTAGGGTTAGCTCCTACTTTCAAAAAAATGTATTAGAGCCCAAAATTATAAAGATGGTAGGAGATATAAAGGGAATTGATTGGGTGGTTACCGATTCTGAGCTTGAAGCACTTATTTTGGAGGCTTATTTGATTAAATCATATAAGCCATATTTTAATAGTCGTTTGAAGGATGATAAAAGATATTTATACATCAAAATAACCACCAATGAGCAGTATCCTAGAGTGCTCACTTCAAGAAAAGAGGACGATAATAAGAGTATGTATTTCGGCCCTTATCCCTCATCCAGGGCAGTTGTGGATGTATTAAAAACTATACGCAGAGTTTTCCCTTACTGTACACAAGGTGCCTTTAAAAAGAGACGCTGTTTTTATGCACACCTATTATTGTGTAACCCTTGTCCTGCAGGGATTAATAAACTTGAAGATCAACAGAAAGAGAAGTTAAAAAGAAAGTATAGGAGAAATATAGGAAATATTATAGATATCTTAAGTGGAAAAGGTAATAAAGTTCAAAAAAGACTAGAGAAACTCATGAAGGATTATTCTAAAAATGAGGAGTATGAGTTGGCAAATGAAGTAAAAAGACAGCTATTTCAGCTTAACTATATTAGCAAATATTCAAGTCAAAAAATTAAAAAGTATCTTGATGATGTTGATCAAACTGAAGGTAAATTGTCCGCCGGTGAGGATTTGATCCAGATTCTTAAGCGATATTACCCCTTAACGGAGATTTCAAGAATTGAGGGCTATGATATCTCCAATACTTTGGGTAAGCAAGCCACGGGATCAATGGTGGTGTTTAATCATGGAGAGCCTAGTAAGAAGAATTACCGTAGGTTTAAGATAGTGGGGGGAAATACTCCCAATGACCCGGCCATGATGTCTGAGATACTTAAGAGAAGACTGGAGCATATTGAGTGGATATACCCAGATATATTACTAGTAGATGGTGGGAAACCTCAGGTAGGAGCGATTGTAGAGCTGTTGGAAAATCTTAATATTGAGATACCCGTTGTTGGATTAGCCAAAAAATTTGAAAAGTTAGTTGTAAAAGATGGTAATAAATTAATTGAACTAGAGGTACCCCGCTCAAATTTAGCACTAAGACTTCTGCAACATATTCGGGATGAGGCTCACCGCTTTGCCAATAGCTATCACCGGAAACTGAGAGCAAAATCCTATATAATAGAATAATGAGAAGGATACTTAGAAATATTTTAGTTCATACAGTTATCTTGTATTACCTTGTACAGGCAATTCCAGGGCTGGAACTAGATAATAGTTTGCAAGCGGTTATAGGTGGGGGAGCAATCCTGGCACTACTTTTTACATTCATTCGTCCAGTATTAAAGCTGCTCTTTCTTCCCATTAATCTTATTACTCTTGGCTTATTTTCTGGTTTTGTTAATGTGTTAATTATCTACCTGTTTGATAAATATTACAGCGTGTTTGGTGTTTATGGTTGGGAATTTACCGGTTATAGTTATGAAGGGTTTGTTATTCCGGGAACGTATTTTAATGTATTTTGGACATATGTGTTAGTTTCTCTTATAATCTCCTTTGCTAGTTCTCTTTTGAATTGGTTATGTAGTTAAAAAAAATGGCTGTTATACAAATGATTATTGCGTTGGCTTTAGCGGGTGCGATCTTGTTGCAAGGCGGGGGAGCAGGTTTGGGCTCAAGTTGGGGTGGTTCAGGTGATTCTTCGTTTCGATCTAGACGGGGAGTAGAAAAACTTTTACTATACTTAGCAGCTGGCCTGGCATTTGCCTTTTTTATATCTTCGCTAACAAGCTTATTGCTGTAGTATGTGGAGGAAACTACGATATATCTCTTGGTTTACGTCAGCATTTTTAAATAAGCACAAGAGTGCAATGTTTTTAGGTGGGTTGGCTTCTTTTTTATTATTCCTATTTGCTTGGAGGTATAGTCAGGCAGCATTTGCTGTAATTTTTAGACAAAGACAGGTTATAGGGATTGTAGGCCAATATACACCGGCAACCTTACCGCGTTCGGTGCAGGAAAAAATATCAGTTGGACTCACACAGGTTACAGTTACGGGAGATGTGGTTCCAGCTGCAGCTGAATCATGGGAGATTAGAGACGATGGAAAAACATATATCTTTAAAATGAAAAAAAATATACTTTGGCATAATGGAGGAGAATTTAAAGCAACGGACGTAAATTATGACTTTAAAGATGCAGATATTTCCCCAATAAATGCTGAGATCCTGCGTATAACCTTAAATGAGCCTTTCTCACCACTTCCTTCGTTACTTTCAAAGCCCCTTTTTAAAGAAGGGCTACAAGGACTGGGTCCATATCGAGTAAGTAGGGTTCTATTTGAAGGACAGTATATATCTAAAATTAAACTTGAACCACTAAATTCTGATCTTGACAACCCTCAAGTTATTAAATTTTATCCCACACTAACTCAGGCGGTTACTGCATTTAAATTGGGACAGATAGACACACTTGAGACCCTGGAAGGATCAAATGACCTACTGGACTGGGGTGACTATATTACAATATCTAAAGAACCAAATTACGGTCAATTTGTAGCAATTTTGTTTAATACAGACCACGATCCCTTTAGTGAAAAGCAGTTCAGACAAGCATTGGCTTATGCGGTATCTAACGAGCTTACCGGTGGACAAATAAAAAGCCCAATACCTGACCAGTACTGGGCTTACAATACTGCACTTAAGAAGATAAGCTTTAATGAAGATAGGGCGCTTGAGCTACTTGGTGAAGGAAAAGCTGCTTCAGCCTCAGCTTCTTTTACTATCCATACTTTTACAGATCTACTGGATACTGCATACAAGCTTAGTGAAGACTGGAAAAAATTGGGAATTGAGACGAATATTAAGTTGGTAAATACAGTGCCGGATGACTTTGATGTGTTTTTAACAATCTTAGAGATACCTGTAGATCCAGATCAGTACTCTCTCTGGCACTCGATTCAGAATGACACTAACTTAACTAGATATGAGAACCCCAAGATAGACAAACTTCTTGAAGATGGTAGAAAGACAGTAAACCTACTTGAGAGAAAAGAAATTTATGACGAGCTACAGAGATACTTAATGGATGAGCTACCAGCTATTTTTCTCTTTCATCCCACAAAATATACTTTTGAAAGATAAAATTTGTGCACCATCTGGGATTTTGTTTCGTCTAACGTCAGGATTATGCGATGTTTTGCGTAGTGAAACGGAGCAAAATATGGGAGAGCGAAGTGCAACGAGCGAGCCAGATATACCGTGTTATGTGATGTTATTTTTTCTCAACTTTTGAATAAAACCCCCTATCAAGCATCCAATCAAAAATAATGGTATTTGACTAGTATAATAAAAACCGTCAATTACACATCGAGCGTTATTTGAATATTCACAAATAACATTGACAGGTAAAGCAAAGATCGGCCACACAAATATAACAAACAAAAAAGATAATAATCCATAAATAATCGTGTATGGAATAAACATTATCAGAAAAAATAAGACACCGAATCTCAACCAAAAAGGAATTTTGAGTAGTGAAGCTTTAATGCTCATAATTGAAAAAATAATTTCATATAATGGGCGACGGTATGATCCGACGTCCTTAAAGAAATTGTAGCACAATTTCGAGAGGATATTGGATATACCGCAGTTAGGCGATGTCGTGAGCGTGAGCGAACGACAAGACTAACAAGGCGTAGTCGTCGCCCATTAGGCAAAACCCGAAGGGAGTGAGCGTGACTGAAAGTCAAGCGAGCGATTTTGCCTAACGTCGCGCGTGTATGCGAGGTTTGGTGATGAGAGAATTTTAGCACTAAGTGCGAACTCATCGCCAAATCTGGGTGAGGGCGAGCTGAGTCCGAACCGCATACACGCTAGTTAGATACAATTGAAAAAAGGAAAATAGTTACCTCACAGGTAACATACAGATTAACTCCCTAAAGCTCCGATAATACTCGATGCTGGGTCGAACGGGATCAATTTCAAGTTTGTTATCAGCAATAGCCTGTTCGAGTTGATCAAAGGTTGTTTTAATTTGCGGTATTTTGCTTGACCAACCTTCCAGCCTTTGGCGCGCATACTTGCCGCCGGGTATGGAACCTCGCTCAAATCCCATATCGTCAGGAAACTGTTCGTCTAGTAATACGCAAGCAAAATACTCGTCCGATTGCGGGTAGAAAACTCCGAACATTTTCCGACCAGTTAGTCCGTTCATACGTGACTCTAGTAAATCAAAAGCCTTCTTCGACCCAGCTATTCCGTGTTCAGATTTAACTCTCGCAACTGGAATATCTTCGATTGTTTGGACGTTAATTTGTATCATATTTTACTTTTTTCAATTGTATCTAACGTTTCAGAATATGGGTGTAGCGACCAACGGGAGCGAAACCGCATATTCTGTGTTATCGGATGTAATGAAAAACATTTTTATTCAAAATAATTTATTCATTATTAAACATTTTATCAATCATTTTATTCGTTTGTTTTTCCAGTTCTCCTGGTTTGCCCCCCAGCGCCTCATCGATGATGTTCATGTCAGGTGTATTCAAGAATGCGGAATTGTCCTTTCTGTAAAAATCTAACCATTTTAGATAGTTGTCAGAATAGCGGGAAAACAACCAAACCATTTTCCACAAAGACAATAATAACGCCAAACCAGCTCCAATAAATAGACTTATGGAAAAACCAAACGAATAAACAACAAAAAATAGGGTCTTGCCCAGTTAACGTCGATTTAAGTTGGTAAAAAGACGTATAATTAGGGCAAAAATGAGAGTTCATAATCGTCGACGAATTTCTCGGCAAAAATACACCATACTTTTTAGTAGTTTCGTGGCAGATATTAGTGCCTTAACTGCTTCTGAGATTGCTGGTGTCAATCGCAAAACAGCAGATAGATATTTCAATTTTTTTCGTCAGGCGATTTTCAAGCAGGCACTACAAGAAAGACAAAACTGTAATCTCAAAAACGGTATTGAATTAGATGAAAGTTATTTTGGTCCAAGAAGAGTGAGGGGGAAACGAGGTCGAGGTGCAGGTAGAAAAATCATTGTCTTTGGCTTACTCAAGAGAAATAAAGCTGTGTACACGCAAATTATTCCAACTGTCCAGAGGAAAGAAGTGATGCCGATTATTCGCAGAGTTGTAGCTTCAGGCAGCGATATTTACTCTGATGGCTGGAGAAGCTACGATGCTCTAGCCGTTTATGGGTATAACCACAAAAAAGTGAAACATGATGAAAATGAGTTTGCTAGACCTGATGGCACACATATTAATGGAGTTGAGTCATACTGGTCTTGCATGAAACGACGATTAAACAAGTTCAATGGTAGTCCAAGAGACCAATTTGCTGCACATATGCTAGAATCTGAGTGGAGGTTCAATCACCGAGATGGACTCGCTGATGACTTGAAAAAGTTACTCCGTTTACAAAGTTAACTGGGCAAGACCCTAGATTGATATTGTGATCCATATAGGTCAAGTAATTTTGAGCTGAAGTATAACAGAGCCTATAGAAAATGTGAAGCTATTCATCGGTATTACAATTTGAAATGACAGTAACGGTAGTTACATAATAATAAGTTCAATCAAAATGTTAGAATTATAATATGAACAAGAAACTATGGTATATTCAGCAACTTGATTTATTTAAGGGGTTTGCCAAAGAGAATCTTCATACTATTGAGTCACTTTTTGCGATGAAAGAGTATTGCAAAAGAGAAGTAATTTTTGAGCCAGGAGACAAAGATAAGGTGTTTATTGTTAAAACTGGTCAGGTAGAATTGTATCAATTAACTCCTTCTGGCAAGAAGACAATCATTGAACGGCTACTACCCGGGAGCTTTTTTGGCGATTTGGGTACAGAAGGAGAATCAGAATTGTTCGTTGAAGCGACCACTGACTCATATGTATGTTCACTTCATAAAGATAGGTTTTTTGTATTAGTGAGTCAGTACCCAGAATTGTCAGAAAAACTCATGAAGCAGTTATTCAATAGGCTTGTACACGTTGAAAAACGCATGTCATCGGTTGCTGCAGATAGTGCATTCCAACGGTTAATCAAACTTTTTCTCAACCTCGGAAAAGAAAAAAAAGAAGATTATATGGAAGTTTCTGAAAAATTTACTCATGAGCAACTTGCTCAAATGCTTGGTATCAGCCGTCAAACCGTGACAACGATCATCAATCAACTGGAGAAAAAAGGACTAATCAAACGTAAGGGTAGGTCAATTCAATTCAGCTCTGCTCAATTGAAGCAATTTACTTCATAATTGTCTACTTTGTCCGACACGCGACAGATTTTTCAAGAAACGTATCTTATCATGAAACAATGAAAGGTATCACTGTTTGTTGCGATGGAGAAAAGTCTTTTATTGAGGAACTTTCGTTTTTAACCACGAAGAAGAAAAATCATATAAGAAAAAAGAGCGTAAAACCTCTGGGGAAGAAATTATTTAATAGTACAATGAAACCATTAAAGGTTGAAAGGAGGTGAACATATGGGAAATCAAAAAATACTTTTTTCTCTTTTTGGAGCAATTATTGTTGCTGTTGTTGGGTTTACTTTCTTAAAAGGGAGCAGTGATGAATCACCGCAACAGAATATCCAAAATACGGAAGTATCAGAATCTTCTGCCGATGTTCAGGAAAAAGTTGAATCGTCAGAATCAGGACTTGAAGATCGGTATGTAACGTATTCTCCTGAGAACTTGAGCGTAGCAACTGAAAATGATGGCCGTGCTGTCATTTTCTTTGCAGCCTCATGGTGTCCGTCGTGTAAAGAGGCAGAAAAGGATTTTCGGGCAAATTTTGAAAAAGTACCTGAGGATGTAACAATTCTAAAGACTGATTACGATACTGTGGCTGATTTGAAAGCAAAATATGGTATTACTATGCAAGATACATTTGTCCAGGTAGACAAAAATGGGGATGAAATAACAAAATGGAATAGTGGTGGTGAAGGAATTAAAACTTTGCTCGCAAATGTTAAGTAACCTATGAAACCGTTTAATATCTTTATTGCCTTGTCCTTAATTGTAATCTTTGGCGGCTTTGTTTTCTTTAGGGATGGGTTTAACAAAATCCAATCAAAGCCGTCTGAGGAATCCGAGTTGCGCATGGATATGTTGAGTTACCTTGATTATTCTGACGTGACACTGGCTAATGCACAAAAGAAGGGTAAGTCAGTTCTATTTTTCGCCGCCACTACGTGGTGCCAGACATGTTCAGAGTTGGAGAAAGAGATTATTGAAAGAAACACAGAGATACCGAAAGATGTGACTATCATTAAAGTTGACTATGACAATGATAAAGTTATGAACCGAAAGTATGGAGTGACCAGCCAACACACGTTAATAGTGCTCGATAAAAACGGTAAAGAACTCAAACGCTGGCTGGGTGGTGGTTTTAATACATTATTACAACAAATAGAAGAAATATAATATGTTATTTTTAATACCGATCGCTTTTATATCTGGCGTTTTAACTGTTTTCTCGCCGTGCGTGTTACCAATTTTGCCAATTATTTTAGCAAGTGGGATAGATGGAAATACCAGAAGAATCAAAGGCATGATTGCAGGATTGGTAG
>Ga0210057_1003169_pt1 | contig 22819 bp, 30 predicted proteins | sample CryGeyCG2114_010_2_FD_183968 | JGI IMG/M metagenome (GOLD analysis project Ga0210057, IMG submission 183968) | Groundwater microbial communities from aquifer - Crystal Geyser CG10_big_fil_rev_8/21/14_0.10 (SPAdes) (version 2) | ecosystem: Environmental > Aquatic > Deep subsurface > Groundwater ...
GCCTGTTCTTTTGAAGTTTTACTTTGAGCGGTCGCCAGACAACGGAGAGCCCAGCGATGTGTTCGACCCATGGCTAAATTTGCATAGTCATGCGTTGCCGGATAATAAGTACATTCGTCAAAGGCAATGGTTAAATCTGATCCTAAAATCCGCTGTGCTTCAATTGATTTTTCCGGCGTAAAAAGATGCTCTGAACCGTCAAGATGGGAACGGAAAAAAACCCCGGCATCGTTTATTCTAACAAGGGCGGTTTCCAATATTTCCGATCTTAATCTCAGCCTTCTGGTCCGATTGACGTCTCCTAACGAAAAGATTTGAAAACCAGCCGAATCAGTAATTATCGGTTTATTCCAGCCAATAAAATTATGCAACCCGTTAAATTTTTTGATAATCTCCAAACCCGGTCTTAAATAAAGATGATAAGTATTAACAAAAAAAATTTGCGTTCCAATATTACCAAGGTCCTCATTACTCACAGATTTAACCGTTGCCTGTGTCCCGACCGGAACAAAGGCCGGAGTCTGAATATCTCCATGAGCAGTGTGGATAACCCCCAATCTGGCGCCTGTTTTTTTGTCAACTGCTTTAATTTTAAAGCTAAATTTGTCCATGATATTTAAATCATGATACCTTGATTTTTCTTAAGCTGTCAATGAAAAACAACCCTGCTCCAAGGCAAATAAATACATCTGCCAGATTAAAAAGCGGCATCAGGGGTAAAGAAATAAAATCCACTACCCCGCCGCGGATTAGCCGATCAATAAGATTGGAAACACCACCTACTAAAATCAGCCAAAGGCCAAGACCGCCTTGTTTTTTAAAAAAATAAAAATAAATTACTAATCCCAAGAAAAAGAGATTTAAATTAAAGGGTAAAATAAGACCAAGGGCTGCTTTTTTATTTATTACTGCAATTCCCTTCTGAAGAGCAAGAAGCTTTGTCGCTTGATCTAAAATAATCAGCCAAATTATTTTTCTTTCTTTTTCTCGCACTTGATACAAACCGTTGCTTCTGGAAAAACCATTAATCTGTCGGTGTCAATCATTTTCCCGCATTTCTCGCAGGTTCCATATTTGCCCAGCTTGATCATTGTCATTGCTTTTCTAACCTGAACCATCTTCCTGTCTACTTCTTTTTTAAGACCTACAACATTGGCGTGGCCGAATTGCTCCGAGGCATCGGTATCGGGAGAGGCGTTATCCAATATTCTTTTGGAGTCCTTAAAGGGATCCTGTTCTTCAAGCTTTTTTTTCTGCTTGGTTAAATGATCCTCTCTTGAACTCAAAAAGTGTTTTATCGGTTCTAGTAAACTGGCGGGGAATTTAACTTTAGTCATTTTTTCCTAAACAATTTTTTCAAATCGTTTTTTAAGTTTCTCTCGGCTCGGTAATAAATAACCTCTACCGAGGCAATGGTTAATAAGATAAAAATAATACCTTCAAAGTATAGAACATTCGTATCAATAAAAGCAAGAACCGAAAGAAGCAGAAAGATGACAAAACTGGCCTCCCAAAAAAGAAAGCCCGTCTTGCCGCTTTTATACCAAGAAAAAGAGCGGTATTTGTTTTTTGAGAGCAAATAAACCAGGCAAGAAACCAAGGCTGCCCCAAGATACTTTAAATCCCAAAAATTATTGGAGCTTAAAAAAGAACCGATTCCGGCAAAAAAAAGAAGATAGAATAAAGGAAGCGTCAGGGCGTCAAAAATCTCCCAAAGATTGCTTTTGGTCTTAAGCGCCCAAACTTTCAGTATTAAAGCGGCACCAAAATAAACAATCGGGAAAACCACGCCGTTTATTTTTATAAACAACGAGGTTAAAACAGCCACCACGCTTAAGCCAGTCAAAAGCAGTAAGCTTAAACCAAAGATCGCCTCCTCTTGATAGTCTTCTTTCAGCCTCCGCCAAAAAGAAAAGAAGGAAAAGACAACTGCCGGAATAAGGCTCCAAAATGAAAATGTTAAGTTTGGCATTGACTCTAAAATTTTATCATAATATACTTATATTCACCATGCTGGAACTTGCCCACGTTTTAACCGGCGGAGTAATTGCCTATAGTCTGAAAAATCCAGCCCTGTCTTTACCTTTAGCCTTTGCCTCCCATTTCGCACTTGATCTTCTCCCCCACTGGAACCCGCATCTCTCAAGGGAAAAAAAGAAATACGGCCGGATTTCTTTTAAAACCACTCTCTTTGTAATTGCTGATTGCTTAACCGGCCTTGCTTTGGGTCTGTTTCTTGCTTTTAAGACCTTGCCGGACACCAATAGAATGATTTATGTAATCTTGGGCTGTTTTTTTGGGGCTTTGCCGGACTTTCTTGAAGCGCCGTATTACTTTCTTAATATTAAAAGCCAAGTTATAAAAAAACTGGTCAGCTTTCAATCAGGACATCAGTCAAATGTCCCTGTCTTTCAAGGTCTTTTTATTCAAGCAGTTTACGTTTATCTTCTTCTTTGGCTTGTTTAACCCCAGTAATTTGGTAAAATGAGAGGTGTTAGGCCGGGGTGGCGAAATGGCATACGCGTAGCTCTCAAAAAGCTATGAGCTTAAAAGCTCGTGTGGGTTCAACTCCCACTCTCGGCACTAATGAAATGGACGTCAAATTTGGCTTATGCAGTTGGACTAATAACTTCAGATGGTTGTCTCTCCCCCGATGGTAGACACATAACCTTAACTTCAGTAGACAAACAACTACTTAACACATTCAAGAAATGCCTAAATAAAAACTGCAAGATAAGCCTTAACCCAAAAGGAGGTTACACCAATAAAAAAATGGCCTACAGGGTTCAATTCAGCGATGTAAAACTTTACAATTGGTTATTAAAAATCGGGATAACTCCAAACAAATCACTTACTATTGGTCCTTTGAAAATCAATCTAAAATATTTCAGAGACTTTTTACGCGGACACCTCGATGGAGATGGCAGCATCATTCACTATAAAGACAAGTATTTGACACACATTAAAGCCAGCTATGTTTATGACCGGCTTTTTATATATTTCATCTCCGCTAGCTCCGAACATTTAAAGTGGTTAAGGTCCCAAATAACTCTGACAAAGGGATTAAGGGGGTCAATAAGTAAAACTGTTGATTTAAGAACAAACCAAAAGGGAAGTTCAATGTATAAACTCAAGTTCAGCACTAAAGAAGCCAAACAGTTGCTTAATTGGATCTATTACAAACTAAATCTTCCTAAATTAAAGAGAAAATTCAAAATTGCCGAACCATATTTAGTAAAATAAACAGTCTCGCCCCCTTTTCGGCACAGTTGTCATGTAAACAAAACTAGATACAAATCGCTGGCGAGTAGTGCAAATTCATTTTTTCATGGAAAACATTTCGCTTGGTATTCTATATTTTTTTATCAAATCTTTGTTTAATTCGTTATTCTTAACAAGAATTATGGCGCTTTGGTCAACATAAACCGGCACCCAATTTTCATCGGCAATTCGGTTTAATAAAAAGGTCTGCGCCCACGGGGTTAAATCGCGGTAATAAAAAAAGATTGCATTAAAGGCATATTTTTCTGACTGCTTTTGCCAGATATCCTCGTTTTCCTGCATTGGAACATACGTTTTGGTAAAAAACTCAACCGGATAAGCTTCCGGACGGTTATCCACAAAAACTTTCTCCTGCGGGAATAAAAAATAGATTAAATACCCGCCAATATCATAATTGTTAAAAATCGGCCCCTTTAGATTATTTTTTTGGAAAAAATCAGCCGCCTGAAGGTTGTTATTTTTCAAGCCGAAGCCAAAATTCTTACTAAACCAGAATTTCGGTTTAATCAAAAAAAGCGTTGGAACCAAAAGCGAAGACAAGATTAGAAATAAAAAATTATTGATTGACTCTTTTTTGCTCAACTTAAGCTCTTTTAAATTTTCCGACATCAAGGGAATTAAAAAAAAGCCAAAAAGAGAAAAATTCCTGACTGCTTTTAGGGCAAGACAGCTGACAAATAAGCTTAAAATAAAATTTGAGAGATTAATTTTCCAAGTTTTAAAAATTGAATAGAGAAAAGAAACAACAAAGATTAAAAAACCGATAAAAAAGTAAATTCCGACCGGATAATCGCCCAAAATTCTTTTAAGAAAAAAAATGCTTTGATTCTCCAACAGCCGATAGCCGTACTGGTCAAAAATATGTAAGGGGTACAAAAGTCCTTTTATCCCTGCCGGATTAACCAAACTGGCCAGTAAACACAAAACGGCAATTGTCAGTAACTTTTTTAAATCAGCAAATTCTTTCTTAAAGATATCTTCCAAAATAAAAAGCCCGATTAAAAAAAAGCCCAAAAAAAAGTAAACATGCAGATTGACCCAAAAAAGCATAACGGCCGGCAGCAAAAAATATTTTTTTTTAGTCTTTAAAAGAGAATAAAAAACCCCGCAAAAAAGATAAGAAAAAGCTTCCGGCCTGACTTCGCCTCGGTATAAAAGAAGTGGCAAGGCCAAAACTAAAGCAAGCCCGGCAATAAACAAATTGGCGTTTTTTTTGGCTGACAGAAAAAAAACAATGGTGGTCAGGGCAGAAATAGCGGCATAAAAAACCCCACTGCCTTTAAAACCAAAAATCCTATTTATCAGATAAAAAACCACCCCGCTTCCCCAGTGATGATTCAAGAAGGGATAATTAGTGTTTGTATAGGAATAAAAATTTTGAGAAAGAACTGCCGGATTTTTAAAGACAAACTCCCCGTTTTTGATATGCCTTCCGAGATCGGCGGTAAAAAGGTCAATTTTTAAAGAAAACAAAAGTGTAAAAAAGAAAAAAGCAAGAATAAACCACCAGTATTTTTTCATTTTTCCCGTTTAGTTTCCATTGGGTAAAAAGAAACCCTTGAAGGGATAAATCTTAATTTCAATACTCCGGTCGGCCCGTTTCGGTGTTTGGAAATTTCTAAAGTGACATTCTCGGGGTTTTCCTCATCCTCGCGGTACAAAAACATCACCACGTCGGCATCTTGCTCAATGCTATTATGAACAATCATGTCATCAGCGACAAAATTGTGAACCCCGTCCACCGTAGCGTCAAACACTTCCTCCTCTCCTAATTCTTTTATTGACACGATTTTATCCCAATAAACATCAGAAGTTGCAAGATTAAATATTTTACCGTCTTTAAGAAAAGCATTAATTCTTACCATTCTATCCCGGGAAATACCGTTTTTAAACAAACTTGAACCACAAAAAGACATCCCTAATTTGTCTGCAAAGTCTCTCCACGACAATCCTTTTTTTTCTTTAGCCGGCTTGATAAAAAGTTCCCAAGCATCTTTAGGGATAATGTCATTGTTCGGATTCGGGTCGATTTTTTTAAGATTGGTTATTAGCTTGGGAATTATCTCCCCCTTACTCCCGACGGCTCCTACTTTGTCTAAAAATTTTAGCTGGTTGGTTACCCCCTGTACATGAACCAGCGACATCCTACTGTAATTTCCCCTTTTGTCTTCTCTTTCCGAAAAAGTACTTTGGATTCCAAGCCTTAAAAGCAGGTGCTGTACTTGTCTGGCCAACAATTCGGAAGAGGAGGCATAATAAATAGCACCGGCCGGTTTTCTCCCTTTTAAATATTTCCAACTAATATTACCGTCGGTTGACCATAAGTGTTTTAAAAACAAGGCAATTTTCTCACCTGTGGAACAGAAAACCTTTGCTGGAATTTTTTTTTCAGCTGCGTGAGCTAACTCAATTCCTAACTTTTCAAACCATTTTGTAATCGGGTTAGGCCGATTGTGGGTTAACGGATAGGGACTAGGAAGATAAAGATGATACCAATTCTTTTGTTTAACTAACCGAGCCTTGATTTTAAAAAGATTAAAGGCGGTTTCTTGAACAAACTTAAGATTCACCTCATCGTCACTGGTATAATGAAAGGGTTGTTTTGGCAAAATGCAACCATCGCCCAACAAATGAGCCAGCAGGATTAACTCATCATCGCATAAATTATTGGAATTGTTGTTACTTATTTTTAGATTCCTGGGGGAAGCGATAAAATCGCCTACTTTTAAATTTTGCACCGACTTCCACCCGTTAAATTTTAAAAAGGGATGGTTGGCGCTTGCTTTTATTTTTCGTCCGCTTTTTGTGTTTATTTCAAACAGTTTTTTCTTGCCTGAAGAGAAAACTTTAATCATTCTGAAAGGTTGTATTTTTAAGTCTTTATCCAAAGCAAGAATCTTTATCGGTAACTTTTTCTTATCTTTAAAGAGTTCTACCAAAGGGATTCTTTCTCCTGTATTTGCATTCACGACCAAAGTATCTCCGGCTAGACACCCCGATTCACGAAGATCGGCCAGTCTGGGACGCGATCCGCCCCGGACCTCAACCGCCCGCGACAACTGAGAAACTGAAATAATGGGAATTTTTAATTCTCTGGCTAAATTTTTCATGCCCATGGAAATTTCCGAAACTTCCTGAACACGATTTTCTAAGTTCCGGCCGTGCACCAACTGTAAATAATCAATAATCAAAAGCTGAAGCCCTTTTTCCACCTGCAGTCTTCTGGCTTTGGTCCTCATTTCCAAAATGGAAATCCCCGGGGTATCGTCAATGTAAAGCGGTGCATCGGCCAAAATCCCCATTGCTTCGGAAAAGCGGGTAAAATCTTCTTCTTCCAACTTGCCTGTTTTAAGTCTCCAGGCATCAATTTCCGATTGTCTGACCAACAACCTGTCGGTGAGTTCTTCTTTGCTCATTTCAACTGAAAAAATGCCAACGGGAATCTTGTAATCCACTGCCACGCTTCTGGCAATATTCAAGCTCAAAGCGGTTTTCCCTATCCCTGGTCTGGCGGCCAAAATAATCAAGTTTGACGGCTGAAGTCCGGCCAGCATATTATCCAAATCGTGAAAGCCGGTTGGCACTCCGCGAAGTCCGCCGGCGTTTTTATGCAGTTCGTCAAGCCGGTCAAAGCTTTCTGATAACGCGTCTTTAATCGGAATGAAACTTTGCTTTAAATGCCTTTGCGAAAGAGAAAAAATTTCCATCTCTGCCTTGTCCAAAGCTTCATCAGCCTCAAAACCATCATCAAAAGAAATGTCGGCAATTTTGGCGGCAGCGGAAATTAACTGTCTTTTAATACTGAGGTCTTTAACAATCTGCCCATACTTTTCAACATTGGCGGAAGTCGGAACCTTGTTGACTAATTCGGCCAAATATCCCGCTCCCCCGATTTTTGCCAAATCACGGTTTTTTTTTAATTTATTAGTCAGAGTGACAATGTCAATCGGCGATCTTTCTTCATAAAGATCCAAAATCGCCTTGAATATTTTTGAATTGGCCTCAGTATAAAAATGTTCCGGCCGCAAAAAATCGGCCACGACAATAATCGCGTCAGGATCAATCAATATTGAACCCAAGACTGAAATTTCAACTTCATCTGAGTGCGGAGGAACCCTCATTTTGTCTGCCATTTTAAGTTACCCTTTTCTTTCGAGCAGAATTACTTTCATTTCTTCTAATAGTTTATCTTTTGTCAAACTAAGTTTATCCAATTTCTCCGGCTTTTCAACTCCCAATTGTTTCAAAAAAACATTCAAGGTTTCCAAATCTTTAAAATGTGTTTCGTTTATTCCCTCTGCTTTAAAATGCATCGGCAAAACAATTCCCGGCTCTATTTGCGAAATTAAATCAACCGCCTCTTTTGGACCAATCGTCACTTTTCCGCCAACCGGGATCATCAAGACATCAACCGCACTTAATTCTTCCAGTAAATGAGAGGAAATACTTGATCCCAAATCCCCCAAGTGACAAACCCGCAGACCATCCGCCTCAATGACATAAACAATGTTTTCCCCTCTTTCCGCCCCAGATTTTATGTCATGAAAAGACGGATAACCGAAAACCGAGACTCCTTTAACCTCATATTCACCCGGGTGGGCAATTACAAACGGGCTACCGTCAATCATGGAAACTGCATTATGATCTTGATGCTGATGGGAAACCGTCACCATATCCGCTTCTGTTTTGGGAAACTTAAAACCCAGCATTGTCGGCAAAAAAGGATCAGTGACAACCGAAGCTGTCTTTGTCTTGATTTTAAACGAGGAATGGCCTAAATAAGTTATATCCATAATATTTAAAAACTGATTACTTTAAGATAGTATCATTTACTTTCAACCTTGACAAGATAGCTAATTTTACCTATCATATTGGCCATCAAATGAAAAAAGAAGTTTTTCTGGCAATTAGTATCGGCGTTGTTTTTGGACTGCTTATCACTTTTGGTTTATACACCGCCCGGAAATCAATAAAAGAGGCGGGGCAAATTGTCAGTTTTTTGGTTGAAAATAAAAATGGTTCAACTTCTCCTCCGGCAATCACCTCCTCGCTTTCACTATTGTCACCAATTGATCAATCCATCAGTAAAGAAGGAAAAACTTCTATTGTCGGCTCCACCGCTCCCTTGGCATGGATAATAATTCTGACGGAAACCGGAGAAAAAATAATTCAGGCCGACGAAAAAGGCAGTTTTTCAACCGAAGTATTTTTGGTTTCCGGTGAAAATGAAATTGAAGTAAAAAGCATGAGCGACAAAGGCGAAATTATCAGCAAAACAATAACAGTAGTTTACAGTACGGCAGAAATATGAGAAACGTTTTAAAGAAAATAAATTTAAAATTTATGTTTTTAATAGTAATTCTATATTCTATATTCTTAATTCTTAATTCAAGTGTTTATGCCATTACCCCGACCACCTCCCCTTCGGCGACGACAACTCCTGCCTCGCCGAGTCAAGGCGGGCCGGCTGAGACTGAAGAGGAAAAAGTCTTGGAAATAAGACAGGCAATAAAAGATAAATTAACTGAAATTAAAGACAAAATTGAAAAAAAAGCTTATGTCGGCGATATTTTGGAAATCACCGATTCAACGCTTACCTTAAGCAATTTCCGGGGCAAACAAAGAGTCAGAATCATGGAAGATACGGTTATTATCGGGTCAAATAAAAAAGAGGCTGGTTTAAAAGATTTGGCGGTTGATGACCGGGTGATTGCCATGGGAGAGGTTGATGCCAACGGCACCTTGGAAGCAAAAAGGGTGGTTAAAGCAATTGTTCCCGCAACGCCGGCAGCCAAAAGAATTACTTTTTTAGGAACCGTAACAATACTCGATCCCAAGTTATTACAAGTTACTTTAACCGCCGTTAATAATCTCGACCAAACACTGCAAATAAAAACCGATAAAAATACTTTATTTATTAATCCCAATGACGCCAAGGCAGTATTAAAATTTAAGGATTTGGCGGAAAACCAAAAACTTTTAGTTGTTTATCCGGAGCCGGCCGAGGGCAAAACCGCCGTCGCTAAATCAATCTTCTTAATTCCCTAAGTTCTTTAAGCGCCGTTGTCAATAATTTTTTGAAATGCTATGATGAAAACGATGACAGATCAAATTATCCAACCGGTTAAAGGCACGCGGGATTTTTATCCGCAGGATCAGGCTTTTCAAAATTGGCTGTACTTAAAATTTAAAGAGGTAGCCGAACTTTTCGGATTTCAGGAATATGAAGGACCGATAATTGAATCGCTTGATTTATACGCCGCCAAATCCGGTTCGGAATTGGTCAAAAAACAAGCTTTTACTTTAACCGATCAATCAGGTAAAACCTTGGCGTTAAGACCGGAAATGACACCCACGCTTGCCCGCATGATCGCTCAAAAGATGGGCGAACTCACCTTTCCGGTTAAATGGTTTACTTTTGGCCGCCGGTTCCGTTATGAGAAACCACAAAGAGGAAGGGGAAGAGAATTCTGCCAGTGGGATGTTGATATTTTAGGTCCGGAAAACATTGAGGCGGACGCTGAGGTAATTGCCGTTGCCGCCAGCCTTTATAAAAAACTGGGCTTAACCTCCAATGAAGTAAAAATTAAAATCAACGACCGGAAACTTCTGCAGGACCGTTTATTGTCTTTGGAAATCCCGGAGAATAAGGTCGTTGAAGTTTTCCGGCTGGCGGATAAAAAAGACAAAGTGTCGCGTCAGGATTTTATTGAAATGGGAAAAGAAATTTCTTTAACCGAAGATCAGGTAAAAGGGGTTTTACAGATTTTGGAAGAAAAAAATGCTTTTCTTGACTCTCCCTGGCTGGTAAAAATATTTGAACTGCTTAAAAAGTACGGCGTTTCCGAATATGTTGAATTTGACCCGTCAATTGTCCGCGGGTTGGAATATTACACAAGGACGGTTTTTGAGGGCTGGGATACCAAAGGTGAATTTAGAGCTATCTGGGGCGGAGGCAGATATGATAATTTAGTGGCTGATGTCGGCGGGAGCCAAAATATCCCAGGGGTTGGCTTTGCTATGGGCGACATGGTTATCTCTGAAATCTTAAAAGCCAACAACCGCTTCCCTGCCCTAACGGTCAATAAAACAAAAGTGTTGGTGACGGTTTTTTCACCCGAACTTTTTAATAAATCAATTGAAGCGGTAAATATTTTAAGGGAAAGTAATATTAATACGGAAATTTATCTTGATCCAACCGCCAAGTTGGAAAAGCAATTAAAATATGCTGACAAAAAAGAGATTGCCTTTGTTTTGATTATCGGCCCAAACGAGGCGAAAGAAGATAGGGCCGTGGTTAAAAATATGGCTTCGCAAGAGCAAAAAACGGTTGAAATAAAAAGACTTTGCAAAGAAATTCTCAATTAAAACAACTTGCCCGTCTGTCACTTTTTTTTTCCTCCTTCTTTTGGGGGCTGGCTCCGCCGATCATTAAATTTTCTTTAAGGTTTATCAGTCCTGTTACACTTTTGTTTTACCGCTGTTTTTTTGCCAGTCTTCTTTTTTTTCCTTTTTTAATTTTTGAAGTTAAGAAAAAAAGACCTTCTTTGGCTGATTGGGGAAAACATATTTTACTGGGATTTTTATGCACCCCCTTAACCTTAATGCTTTATTTTTTGGGCGTTAATTTCACTTCGGCAATAGACGTTTCTGTTGTTTCCATCCTTGCCCCAATCGTGACCGTTTCTTTTCCTGTTTTAAACAAAAAAGCTTTTGGCAATTATTTGGGCAATCTACTGGTTATCAGCAGCGGTCTTGTTTGGGCCTTTTTTACTCTGCTTTCAAAAAAGAAAAGCTTCTCTCACTTAAGTTCTTTTATCACCGCCTCAGTTTCTTTTATGGTTGGTTTTTTGATTCTACTGCCTTTTTTCTTTGCCAACAAAGAATTGAGGCCTCCAAAGCAACGGTTTTTAAGTACTTACAGCCAATTTTTGCTATCCCTCTGTCCATTGTCCTCTTGTCTGAAAAACTAACCTTAAAAGTCCTTATTGGCTCAGTCTTAATTGCTTCCGGCGTCAACTTCTGCGAGAAAAAGGGTCATTTTTTCCACGCCTTAAAATGATATTGAACTACCTCTGCTCATGGGGTATAATTGGATTATGAAAAAAGACATTCATCCCAAATGGTATCCCGAGGCTAAAGTAATCTGTTCCTGCGGCAATACTTTTACCACCGGCTCAACCAAAGAAGCTATCCGGGTTGAGGTTTGCTCAGCCTGCCACCCTTTTTATACCGGCACGCAAAAATTTGTGGATACTTTAGGTAGAGTTGAAAAATTTCAGGCAAAACAAAAAGCCTCGCAAGGCAAGGTTATCGTAGCCAAAAGAAAGAAAAAATTGCTTAAAAAGATTGAAGAAGCCAAGCTTGAAGAGCAAAAACCAAAGAGCTTTAAAGAAATGCTGACCAAAAACGCCTAAATTCGAATATCGAAATTCGAAATTCGAAACAAAATATTCTAAATTTTAAATTCAAATATAAAAATGTTTTGAAAATTTGGATTTTGAAAATTTAAATTTGTTTAGTGCTTCGATATTCGTGCTTCGAATTTTTAATAATTTATATGAACCAAAACGTTGTCACCCTTGAAATAAGACCAGGACCGGGCGGTGAAGAAGCCAAGCTTTGGGTCAATGATTTACTTCGGATGTATGACAAATACGCCCTTTCCAGGGGCTGGAAAGTCAACCTTATTGATGAAGGCACAATAAAATTCAGCGGACCAAATTGTTTTATCGAACTTAAAAATGAAGCCGGAGTCCACCGTGTCCAAAGAGTGCCGGCAACTGAAAAAAGAGGCCGTGTGCATACTTCAACCGCTTCGGTCGCTGTTCTGGCGGAAGTTGAAGAAAATCAGATTCAGATCAACCCAAATGACCTTGACTGGGACTTTTACCGCGCCTCCTCCCATGGCGGTCAGAACGTCCAAAAAGTCTCCACTGCCGTCCGTCTGCGCCATAAACCAACCGGTATCGTCGTTAATGCCCAATCAGAAAGATTTCAGGAACAGAACCGCGCCAATGCCCTTTCTGTCTTGCGGTCAAAACTTTGGGATATTGAAGAAGCAAAAGTGGAAAAAGAGTTGGGCGACCAAAGAGCAATTATCGGCCGGGCAATGAGGAATGAAAAAATAAGAACATATAATTTTCAGCAGGATCGCGTCACCGACCACCGAATAAACAAGTCATTCCATAAAATAGAAGACATTATGGAAGGGAAAATGGAAAAAATTATTGCCGAAGCAAAATTAATATCTTAACCTGCTTCTTGAAGAATAACGCCGATGGTTTCTTCTTCTCCGTCCCGCCAGACCGTCACTAAAACCTCCGCCCCAACTTTCTTTTTTGACAAAACAGTTGCCAGAATATTCTTGTCGTTTATTTTTTCACCGTCAATTTTAGTAATAATATCCCCTACTTGAATCCCGGCTTTTTCTGCCGGCGAACCCTTTACTACTTCCACCACTCCGGCTCCTTCAACCCAACCTTTGGCAATGGCTTCTTTGTTGGTAATATCCCGATACCTTACGCCCAAAAACGGTCTTGAAAACTGGCCGGTTTCATTAAAGTTTTTGAGCATGTCTTTAACCAGATTTATCGGCAGGGCAAAGCCGATATTCTGGGCGTTGGAAGCAACCGCGACATTAATACCAATTACCTGCCCCAAGGAATTAAGAAGCGGCCCGCCCGAGTTTCCGGGATTGATTGCCGCATCGGTCTGAATTACATTATCCAAATTCTCCATTCCCAAAAACGGACCGCCGGCGGAAATCGTTCTTCCCAGTCCCGAGATAACGCCGGTTGTCACCGTATTTCTAAATTCACCCAAGGCAGCCCCTATTGCAATGGCAAACTGGCCAACTTTAAGATTATCTGAATCGCCCAGTTCCATTGGCTGAAGATCTGCACCGTTTGGATTAATTTTTAAAACCGCCAAATCATTGACCGGGTCACGATAAATTTTTTCCACCTCATAAAGTTTATTATCTTTGGTAAAGACCCTGTAAGCGGCTGAAGTATCAGAGACAACGTGTTTATTGGTGACAATCAGCCCCTCTTCTGACACCACAAAGCCAGAGCCAATATCCTGTTCAATCTTTTGTTCTTGAGAAGTACCTTGATCCGGGATTTGAAAAATACCAAACGGATCAAAGAAATTCTCAAAGGGATTGTAAATTTTTTCTGTTTTCTTAATGCCAACCGTCACCACCGAAGGGCCAAACTTTTCCACTACCTCAATAACCACTGATTCTTCTTTAAGGATTTTATTTTGTATTACCGGACTTTCGGAAATACGTTTTTGCGGCAGTTTAAATTCTTTGACAACCCAATCTCTAACCGAAGGATAAACCTTGGACAGTGTTTTAGTAAAAAAAACCCCGAAAACCAAATAAAAAACCAATAGGGCAAAAATAATCTTTTTTACTGTTTTCATTTTTTAAAACCAATTTTTAAACATTTAAATTTAGGACTTTTTCCTGATAAATTACTGAGAATTTTTTTAATTTGTCAAAAGTTCAAGCGCTTTCTGAAGCTGCAAATCAATTGCCTGATCATTCTCGTCGTTTTTAATCTCAACATCAGGCAGAACCCCTACTTTGTCAATTGATGTTCCTGACGGCAGAAGCCATCTGGCAACCGTGACATGTAAGCCCGCCCCGCCCGGTAAATCCTCTGCTTCCTGAACCGTTCCTTTACCAAAGCTTTTTTCGCCAACCAATCTGGCTCTTTTTGCTTCCTTTAAAGCACCCGCCACAATCTCCGAAGCCGAAGCGGAACCGTTGTTTATCAAAACAACCAGTGGTTCGTTTAACAACTTCCCCAACCGGTCAACGCTGTAAACTTCTTTGCCGTCAATTCCCTTATCCTGCTGGACAATCACGCCCTTGGCCAAAAATTCACTGCCGATAAAAACTGATCCCTGAAGAAAACCACCTGGGTTATTCCGTAAATCTAAAATAACACCTCCAAAATTCTTAATACTTTCTTCTTTCTTCTTAATACTCGCCACTGCTTCCTGCCATTCCTGATCAGTTCTTTCACCAAAACGGGAAAGCTTTAAAACCGCGACATTTTGATTATTTTTTTCAACAAATTTTACTTCAACGCTTTTGACCACAATCGTGCTTCTTTTTAACGAAACCTCAAAGGGTTTTTCCACCCCCTCCCGACTAATGGTTAATTTAACAAGTGACCCTTTTGGTCCGCGGATTAAATCAACTGCTTCCGGCAACGAGATTCCAGCCGTATCTTTATCAATTTTTTGTGGTTCATCAACAATTTTTAAAATTATATCGCCCGCTTTTATGCCTGCTGCTTCGGCCGGAGTGCCGGATAACGGCGCCACCACCGACAGTCTCTGGTCTTTATTGTAGCCAATCTGAATGCCAACTCCTTCAAAATCTCCCCGCAGGTCTGATTTGGCATCGCTATTTTCGGTTGGCGGCAAAAAAACCGTATAGGGATCACCCAAAGAAGATACCATGCCGGAAATTGCCCCATAAACCATTTTTTTATAGTCAATATTTTTTCGGTCCAAATAAGAAGCTTCAACCCTGTCCCATACCTGCCAAAACAAAGAAAAATCAATCTTGCTGTCCTTACCGGTTGGCAAAGATCGGTCAATTTTTATCTGGGGAAAAGTTTTGGAAGTAGTCAGCAATAACTCTTTTTTACCAAAAAAGTAGCCAACCACACCTGCCAAAAACAAAAAAATTAAAGCAATAAAAAAGCTTCTAATCTGTCGTAGTGTCACTTTAATGGAAAGCATGTCTTTAAATTTTATCTCACCTGCGACGTAAAAGGAAGAAGCGCCAAAAACCTGGCTCTTTTAATCTCAACCGTCACCCGACCCTGGTGCTTGGTGCAAAGACCGGTCCGGTCTTTGCCGACAATCTTGCCTCTCTCGGAAACATAACTCCTTAACAAGTCCGCCTGTTTAAAATCAGGTTCGGTCTTGCTATGACAAAAGGGACAGTTGGTCGCTACTGGTTTTAACTTTCTCAATAATGGCTTTTTCTTAAACATCTTTTTTAAAATACTTTTAAAAAGGAATATCTTTGGCTAAATCAGCACTTTCATCAACCACGGTTTCCGTTGGTTTTTCTTCAACCGCTTCTTCTTTTGTTTTAGCTGCTTTTTTCTTGTTAGTCGGTAATTCCGTTGGTTTTTCAACCGGTGCGGCTGGCGGCTCTTCGGCTACAGTTGGATTAACCGCTGTTTCTTGTAAAACCGGTTCTTCGGCTGGTTTAACAACTGTCTCTGTCTGGGGAACAGCCTCGGTTGCCTGCTTGCTGTCAAGAATAATCATTTCCTCAATAACCACCTCCGTTGCCTGCCTTTGGGTACCGTCCTGGGCCGTCCATGTTCTTGTCTGAAGCCGGCCTTCAACATAAACTTTCCTGCCTTTAAATAAAAGTTGTGAACAAAGTTCTGCCAGTTTATTCCAGGCGACAATCCGGTGAAATTCGGTCTCTTCCCTTTTTTCTCCCCCCTCGGTCGCCCAAGAGCGGTTGGTCGCCAGACCAAGGGTGCAGACTGCTGTTCCCTGGGGAGTATATCTCAACTCCGGATCGCGGGTTAAATTACCAATCAGTTGAACTTTATTTAATGACCTAGATGACATTTTATCCCTCCTTTAAAAATTACCCGCTATTAACCAATAAATATCTTACTATTTTTTCCTCTGTTTGAAGTTTTTGCCTGAAAGAAGGGGTTTGTGAAGCCGGTAAAGACAGGTTCATCTCCACAAAAATACCGAAGCTCCTTTTGGCAATGGGGTAAGCAAGTTCTTTCTTGCCCCATTCTTTTGTGCCGGAAATTTCCCCTTTTGCCTCGGCAACTAATTTTTTAATTTTAGCAAGCAGTTTTTCTTGTTCCTCGGTCTTTAAATCCGGATCCAAGATTACCACCAAATCATACTTTCGTTCCATAACTGTCTAATTTTACCCCACATTAAATTTAAATTCAACTACGTCCCCTTCTTTCATTAGATACTCTTTTCCTTCCAATCTCACTTTTCCCGCTTCTGCTGCCCCTTTCCAGCCGCCGTATTTGACAAAATCTTCATAAGAAACAACTTCCGCCTTAATAAACCCTTTTTCAAAATCAGTGTGGATCACTCCGGCCGCTTTCGGCGCGCTGTCGCCTTTGCTTATGGTCCAAGCCCGGACTTCCTTCTCGCCGGCGGTTAAAAAAGTCTGCAGCCCTAAAATTTCATAGCCTTTTTTAATCAATTTTTCCAAGCTGCTCTCCTTTAATCCCAATTCTTTTAAAAAGTCTTTTCTTTCCTCTGCAAGCAAATCAGCCAACTCCATTTCAATTTTGGCACAAACCGGAATGACCTCTCCTAGATCAACAAAATTCCATAGCTTGCTTAATTCCCCTGACGTTTTTGAAGCATCTTTTTCTTCAACATTTAAGACAAAAATCGCTGGTTTGGCGGTTAATAAAAAAAGCGGCTTAATCATTTCTTTTTCGTCTTCAGTCAAATCCATTTTTCGGACTTCAACCCCATCCTCCAGTGCTTTTCTTACTTTTAAAACCAGCTCCCATCTGGCTTTATCTTCTTTTGTCGCCACTGAAGGGTTTGGTTCACGCTGTTTTTCCAAAGTCTGCAAATCAGCCAAACAAAGTTCTGTTTTTATGGTTTCAAAATCAGATTTCGGATTAACCGGTTCTTCGCGAGTAACGTTTGGGTCTTCAAAAGCCCTTAGGACATGAACAATCGCAGCCGCCTCCCTAATGTGTGCTAAAAATTTATTACCCAACCCTTCCCCTTTTGAAGCTCCCGCCACTAAACCGGCAATATCTTTAAATTCCACAATTGCCGGTACAATTTTATTAGAATGCACAATATCGGCAAGTACTTTTAACCGCGAATCTAGAACCTCAACCACTCCAATATTCGGTTCAATGGTGCAAAACGGATAGGGCGCGCAATTAGCAATCTGCCTTGACAATAAAGCATTAAACAGAGTGCTTTTTCCTGCATTCGGGAGTCCAACAATCCCTATACTCAATGACATACTCTGAATTTTAACACAATATGAGGCAAAAAAATATTAGAGAAGTTTTTTTGTCAGGGTTTACTTTTGTATAGATTTTAATCCCAAACTTTTCGCTTTATCAATAAAAAATTTCTTAAAGTTGTTCAAGCTTAAGGGTTTTATCATTCGAGGCATAAACTTGAAGTCTTCTGCAAGCGTAAAATTTGAAGCCAAAATCAGCGGCTCAATCTCAAAGTTAAATTTCTGTTTTACACCACAAATAAGTTCTGATATTGTAAATTTCTCCAGCAGAAAATATAAATCAACAAAATCTTTTACTTGGGTTCTTTGAGTCACTGTTAAAACTTTATTAACCGCCAAATCAACCAAACTATCAACCCGTAAATTTAAATACTTTTCAGTTTTCTCAAGTTGTTTATAGGGATAGAGACCAAAATCAAGCTTTAAAATGTCGCCATCTTTAAAAGTCAAATTACAGATATACACCGGATCAATAAATTGTGTTTGCACCCGAAAATTGTTTTTTACAGATAATTGATTGAGGAAGTTAAAAATACTTTGCGTTTCAAATTTATCAGGAGTAAAAAAGTCTAAATCATCCGAATAGCGGTGCTTTAAAAAGATTTCAGACAAAGCAGTACCGCCGGTAAAATAAAATCGTTGACTTATTTCTTTATACCGGCTTATTTCATCCAAAATGTCTTTTTGTTTTTTGGTAAGGATTGAGTCTTGCCCCATAATAATAATTCAAAAAGTTTCCGCCGCGGCAAAAACAAATTTAACTTATTCCAATATTTTTTTACCTCAGAAAGTTTAATTTTTTCTTTACCTGGACCATAGTTTATCTGTCTTTCCAAAAGCAAAATTCTGCCTTCTTCGCTCTTTTTTAATTCTTTAACATCATAATCCCACATAACTACCATGCTTTTATATTAACACCCCAAACTCCAAGACTCAAGTTCTCGTTCTATTTAAGTCAACATACTGCTTTTCTTTCCCAAAAAATTGAAATCAAAAGTTGGGTTAGCGAAAAGTGAATCCCTATCCTTAATGACAGACTCTGAATCTTATCATTTTTTTTTACTCTCTATTTTCCCTTTTTCGCGCATTGCAAAATCATCCTTTTCGTTATCAAAATTGTCTTGCTGCAGTTGGCTTTCATCGCCCAACTGATAAAATTTTCAAAGCCAATATAAATTATTTGTTTGCCTTCAGTTTTAGCGTCCAAAATTGCCGGGATAATATCCGTATCTGATGAAATAACAAAGCATTTGCCATACTCATTTTTTATCGCTCCCCTAACAATATCAATGGCAATCTGAACATCAACTCCCTTTTCATCATATTCATCATTTTTCTTCAACATATAACCTTTTTTTACTTTAATCTTCTGTTTTTCGAGATTGTAGAAAAGTGATTGTTCTTGAAGTTCTTTGAACCGGTAATTATCTCCACCAGACGGGTGTAATCAAAATTTGTTAAATGCGTCTCCGAAGAAAGATTTTTGGAACCATGATAAAAATTACTGCCGTCAAAAATTACCAAATCTTTTGCCATTAGTTTAGTATAACCTTCCGCCATCAAAAACCCCCAGGTCCTGTTACAGAACTGGGGGGATTTAGCTTACTTAACAGTTTAAATATACCCTATTCACAAGTGCTTGTCAAGGTCAATTTTGATACAATTAGATATACTTAATGACCTTGACAAAATACTTTCTTTTTGCTAATATTTGATCTTATAATTAATCATGGAAAGATTTAAAAGAAGTTTTGACGAAATAAAAAAAGCCTTAACAGCAGGAATCACCCCTTTAAAATCAAAGTCTTTCGCCACACCCCAAGAAGCCGATATTGACACTGCTATAAGATTTTTAAAGAAAACGGCTTCTCCCACAACTTTAAATTTTAAACACATACCCCCTGAGGAAAAGCTTTGTGTTGATCCGGAAATACAAAAAGCGCTTAATTTCTTATACGGCGACAGCCCGCCCGGCAGCAGTTTTGATTTCGAAAAAGATTAATTATCAGGAATCAGGAATACTGTATGACGTCTCCCCCTTCAGTTATCCGAATTTCAGGCCAAATCAATTATATCGACAAAATACCTCATAACGGGCTAAAGTATCGCCATCCATCCAATGTTTTTCCTTTTGGCGATCAATAAAATAAGTTTTACCTGCACCGGAAGGCGCCATAATAAAAAATCCTTTTTTGTGGGTAATAAATTCTTGAGCAAATTTTTTATAGAAAGCCGGGCCGTCTACAAACATTAAGGGAGTTTTGAGGTCTAACGTTCCAAAACATACCAAGTGCAGTTAAATCCGCCCGTGTTTTCTCTATCATTTAATACTTCTAAAGCATTTTTATACTGAGTAATGTTGTTATAACCCAAAGGAAGCGTTTTATAAACCCATTTTTTAAGCAGCAACTGTTTTTCAAACTCATCTTTTCCGTCCGCAACCGCTTCTTCCAAAAAATATTTCTCCCTTAACTCTTTAAGTTGCGGGTGATCAAATTTTTCCTAAACAAAAAACAAAACTTCCTCCGATTAATTTTTATTAGAAAAACTGATAAAATACAAAGATATGCCAGAAAACGCTAATACTTATAGCAGAAGAGAGATTTTAAAGTTTTTAAGCTATGGTTTTCTCTCTGCTTTTTCAGCAAATACTTCGGGTTGCGCTAAACCGACGGAAGCCACTCCCGCAACCACCCCCCCAATATACGGCCCTCTTGAAAAACCTTCTTTACTAGAGCAAAGAGAAACAAATAAACAATATTTCCCTTCATTCAAAGATAAACCGCTGATGACCGAAGCTAATTTTGAACATATCACTGGTTCAATGCAAAATTCCTCTTCTCTTTTAATCAATAAACTTGGTAATGACATTTCTGTCTTCTGGAATGCAACAGAAAATCCGCCTAACACTCCTTCCTGGATTTCCGAAATATCTACCCCCTTTATCATCACTTATGATCGTGATGAACTTTCTTACTCGCGTCCCGAAATCCAATTTGGCAATCAAAATCTGTTTATACTGGTTGCCCCGGACCCCGATAACAAGGAAAACAAAAAAGAAGCGACATACCCGACTTTTAACCCAGTCAAAGTGGCAATTCATTTGGGCTCTCCTCAATTCAGCCGCAACGAAGGCAGTTTGGTAGAGGGCTGTTATTTGGCTAAAGAATGGATAAACACGACTGCTCTTGTTGCTATTGCCCATCGGTTTGTTGATTATTTTCGTTTAATCGGAGTTGAATTTTTGTCAGCTGAAGATCGGCAACCAATTATAAATCGTTGGGTTGCTTCAAGATCTATTTATCCTCCGGATGATTTTCTTGACCTGATGTTTAACAGCAAGGTCAGCGCTTTAATCATTGAATTGCAAAAGAAAATTTTGGTTTCCAAAGCAGCCGGGTCCGAAATTTTTCTTAATGTTTAAAATCAAAAGACGATATCAAGAAGCTGGCTGGGATGATCAATTAGCCAATCGGGTTTATGACTCTCCAGAATTTTATAATTGTTAATCCCCCAGGAAACAGCCGCTACTCTCAGGTGGCATTTTTTACAGGCTTCAATATCTCTGGTTTCATCACCGATATATATTGTTCTGGTTAAATCAAGCTGTTTTTCTAAAATCATTTTTTTAATAACCTTATCCTTGCCAAAAATACTGCTGCCCGAATAAATAAAATCAAAAATAGCCAACTTATTTTTCTTTAAAAATTTTTGGACGTTCTCTTGGGAATTTGAAGTCAAAATCGCCAGAATGATTCCCCTCTTTTTTAAGGCAAACAAAGCCTTGCTTATTCCGTCAATCGGCTTTAAGTTTTCTATTTCCCCGGAAAATTCCTTTCTCACTTTTTTAAGAATAAAAGGAACTTTGTAAATAGAAATGTTAAGAGTTTTAAATATCTCTCGAGAGCTTTTTCCTCTTAACTTTTCAACTTCATTATCTTTTATCGGGGCAAGCCCAAATTCCGGCGCCAGCCGATTTCCGATTTTAGTTACGGCCGCTAACGAATCGGCAATCGTTCCGTCAAAATCAAAAACCAAAGTCAAGCCCTGTTTCATAATTTAAATATTTTCGCATCTTTTCTCTCTCTTCAACCATTCTCAATAATTGGGTTTCAGATGTTACATACCCATAAGGAAACGGTTTTTGGGGGGGGTCGCCAGTATTTGCAAGTGTCTGTTTTTCTAGCATAAAAAAACTCTGCCCAATTTTAGCATATTTTGCTGTTTATTGACTTTACCTAATGATTATCATTAAACTTTATTAAGTAACATTTAAATTAAATTAGTAAGGAGGTGAAATTCATGGCAAAAAGAAAATTTTGTCCAAGCAAAAAAACAACTAAAAATAATTGCTCTTTTGGTATTGATAAAATGATTTGGGGTTTGGTAGCGTTTTTGGCCTTAGCCTATATGGTTATTACTGTTGCCCCTCAAGTTTCCGCCAAATAAACTTTTAATAATAAATTTTTAATTTGGCATCTTTTAATTGAACTTCTGTGCCGTTGGCCGATTTTAATTGAACAGTATATTTATTATTCCCCCGCCAAATTGAAATAGCTGTTGATTCCAGTCTGACAAAAGAATCGCTTTGGGTTGACATTTCGCTGTTGTCCACTCCCCGAAAATTAGTGGCGTCATAAATTCGCCCGTAAACTTTGGCTGAACCGTTCAGGGCAAGAAGGTAGGCCTCAAATCTGACTTCTTTGGCCGTTGGATAGTTATCCAAATCAAAATAAAATTCAGAGGGCATAATATTCGTCCAATCGGTTAAGACGCTACTTCCTTCCGCCACCAAGGGAATATAAATAATTTTGGGCTTTCCGTTAGTCGGTTGAATATTTTTCGGAGCTGAGGGGGAAACAGAACTCTGGCCGGCAGAGAGAGGAAGATTACCTAATTCCTCCGCAATCTTTTCTTGGATTGTCTTTTGACAGACCAGTCCGCAGGAATCAGTCGCAATTTTTCCTTTATCAATTAAGACGTTGTCTTTAAAAAGGTTTACATTTTTATCAACAACGGGCGAATTGCTTTTAAAATTTTTTATCGTCAGCCAGTCAAGCAAAGTTAAATTCAGAAAAACAGCGACTCCCAAAAAAATTAAGAAAGCTTTAACTGTTTTGTTCACAGGCAGAAATAAAAAAACTATTTTTTCCTAACAATATGACCTTTTGGACTGTCTTCAATTATAAAGCCTTGGTCTTCAATTTTTTTCCTCACTTCATCCGCTTCTGTCCATTTTTTTTCTTTTCTTAATTTTTCTCTTTCTTCTACTAATTTTTGTATTTCATCATTAATTTTAACTTTTGACTTTTGACTTTTGAATTGTTTTAGGTTTAAACCTAAAACATTATCCCAATCCAACAATAAAAAATATTTGCTTTTGCTTTTTAAATCACCCTTAAGCATCTCCCAAACAACGGCTATCGCCTGAGGCAGGTTTAAGTCATTGGTTAAAGCCAATCTGAATTTTTCCTGCCACATTTTTGCATTTTTTTCATCATTATCACCTTC
>Ga0210057_1003171_pt1 | contig 22814 bp, 18 predicted proteins | sample CryGeyCG2114_010_2_FD_183968 | JGI IMG/M metagenome (GOLD analysis project Ga0210057, IMG submission 183968) | Groundwater microbial communities from aquifer - Crystal Geyser CG10_big_fil_rev_8/21/14_0.10 (SPAdes) (version 2) | ecosystem: Environmental > Aquatic > Deep subsurface > Groundwater ...
TGATTGGGCTGGGGTTTTTTGTTCTCCGGGTGAACCCTTCGCCCACCCTAATCTCCAAGAGCAAACCGGTTTAACGCTTGATAAAATCGGTCAAAAAACTAAGGATATCCAAGCGGCTTACTACCTGGGTCAGACCTCGACCGCCGAGTTCTGGACCAAGGTGGCCAAGCGGCTCAACTTGGGGCAATTGAGTCCGGCCGAGTTAAGCCGGGCATATCTCTCCTCCTATCGTCTCTACCCAGAGATGCTCCGACTGGCCGCGGATCTGCGGCCGCGCTATCAAACGGCCATCCTGTCTAATCTGACCCGGTTGATGATGGATCACATCGTGGCCGAACATCAGATTAAAGATTTCTTTGACATGGTTTTCTTCTCCAACGAAATCGGCTACGCCAAACCCGACCCTCTCTCTTACCGCTTCGCCTTAACCAAACTCAAGGCAAAACCGGAGCAAACAATCTTTATTGACGATTCCAAAACTAATTTGGTCGCGGCGGCGCAACTGGGTCTCCAAACGATCCTGTTTGAGTCCCCCGAGCAATGCCACCAAGCGCTGGCAGTTTTTGGCGTGATTACGAAACCGGTTTAGACCGGGGCTTGATCATCGGCCCCTCGAGTGCACCCTCCACTCCCCCCTTTTTCAACACCCCACTCATCGCAGAAAAAATCCCCTCCAAGCGAGAGCTAATTTGCTCAATATGAGAGGTAGTGTGAGCGTAGTTCATTAAATTTGAACAATTGGTTAGAATGCCCGCCTTGGCTGTTTCTTGAATAAATAGACTCTTGAGCGCGAGATTGTCATTACCCTGTTTATCCTTAAAAACGAAGATCGGGTGCGGACCGAGGCCAGTTGCTTTGGTTGGAATGGCATATCTTTCGGCCAAGACATTGTAGTTTTTGATTAAAAGCTCTCCCATCTCCCAAAGACGTTTCTGAACTTTGTTTTTTTTCATAAAATCAATGACGGCCAAGGCCGCTGCCAGACTCGGCAAATAACCAGCGTAGGTAAACGAGAAAAAAACTTCGCTCGCGCTCAAAACTTCCATAATTTCTCTTTTACCGCCTAAAACCGAGAGCGGTTCACCGTTGGAGATGGCCTTGCCGTAGCAAACCAGATCCGGTCGAACACCAAAGTATTCCACCGCGCCGCCGAGGGCCAAACGAAAACCTGTAACCAATTCGTCGAAAACAAGAACCGCCCCATGTTTGGTAGCTAGAAATTTAACCCTCTCCAGAAAACCCTTGTTTGGTAAAACGGCGCTCACTGGTTCCAAAATTACCACCGCGATCCGATTGGAGTAATCTTGAAAAATTTTTTCTAGGCTATCTAAGTCGTTGTACTTAAACTCGTGGGTCAGCTTTTTTACCGCCTCCGGAATACCTTTATTCCGGAGCGGGTGTGTGGCGATCGTCCAATCCGGCCAACCATGATAACCGCATTTGGCAATGTGATCGCGACCGGTATAAGCCCGGGCCGCTCGAATCGCGGCAGTCGTGACATCCGAGCCATTCAGTCCGAAGCGGACCATCTCGACATGGGGCAACAGTTTAACCAACTTTTCGGCCAGCTCAAGCTCCAGATTGCCCGGCAAAGTAAAAATCGTCCCGCGGCGTCGCTGTTCTCGCACCGCTTTCTCCACTACCGAATGCTGGTACCCCAAAACAATGGCGCCAAGAGAAGAAGCCAAATCTAGGTATTTATTGCCATCAACATCCCAAACGTAACAGCCCCGAGCTTTTTTGATAGCATAAGGAGAAACTCCCCGGACAAATTGATCTGGCGCCTTACTTAAGGTTTGAGAAGCTCGAGGGATCACTTTCTCAGCGCGATCCAACAATTTTTTTGAATTAACGGTTTTTCTCTTCATAAATGTTTTAATTGTTTTTTGATCTCCTTTATAACTACCAAAACCTCTTTGGCATGGAAGAGGTCTTGAGGATTATCAACCGGTTCACCAGAAATGAGAGCCATAAAAGTTTCCAGCTCGGCAAGATACATAACGTTCCGCTTTTCTTCAGGCAAGGTGTCACCGTACGGTCTGATCATTTTCTTTTCACCGTCACTGTACCAACTTAATTCATCGTCAGCAAAGTCCCAAAGAGCCCAACCTTGGGAAAACTGTATTTCTATACTATGTCGCTTGGGTTTACTAAAATAATCAAGCATCAGCGACACTACTGTACCAGTCCGGTGTTTAAGAGTAATAACAGCAAAATCTTCCGGCTCAATCTCAAGTTCACCCGATTGACCATAAATTCCGCCGATATCCACAATGGAGCCAAACAAAGATGATAAATAATCAATGGCGTGAACGCCAGAATCTAAAATAACACCACCGCCATCCTTCTTGGCGGCATAGGTTTGACGGTAATCGGTTCCCGGTCGTGATTTTGAGAGATCGTGGCCAATCACGACCCTGGCTGTAAGTGGCTGACCTAATTCGCCTCTTTTTACCAGTTCGTCCAGTTTCCGGAAACCTTCGTGAAAACGAAAATTACAAGCCACCATGGTGATGAGTTTTTTCTGCCGGCAAAGCTGAATCAATGCGTCTATCCGCCGGAGATTATGTGAAAGAGGTTTTTCAATAAAGAGGTGGAGTCCAGCCTGGGCACATTTAATGGCTGTCGGCACATGCAAGTGGGTTGGGTTACAAATAAAAGCAATATCAAATTCGCGTAAGTTTTTTAGGGTTAATTTCGGAACGAGTGGAACTTTAAGTTTCTCCACTTTTTCTTTATCAGGATCATGAGCACAGACATCGGTAAAACCCAATGACTGCAAATTTCGGTAATGCCTTTGACCGATCGAACCAAGTCCGATGATGATTATTTTATTCTTTTTTGTCATTGACATGATACATTTTATAAAAACTGGAATTTGGGTTATTCAACAGCTCTTTCGGCACACCTTCTTCGACAATCCGACCTTCCCCCAGAACGAGGAGGTGGTCAACGTTCATCACTGTTGTCAAGCGGTGGGCGATTATTAAGATGGTGGTTCGGCTACGAAGCCTATCGATCGCGCGGTGAACCATCAATTCTGATTGATTATCTAGGGCACTGGTCGCTTCGTCAAGGATTAAAATCACTGGTTGGTGGACGAAGGCGCGGGCTAAAACCAACCGTTGGCGTTGTCCCACCGACAGGGTCATCCCCCTCTCTCCAACCAAAGTATCGAGGCCTTTCGGCAATTTATCCACAAGGTCACTGATATAAGCGCTTTCAGTTGCTCGAATAATTTCTTGATCACTGATTTGGCCATTGTACAACCGGACATTCTCGCGAACAGTATCGTTAAGCAGAAAAATATCTTGAGAAATGTAAGCAATCCGTCGACGCCACTCACCAAGATTAAACTTGTCTATCTCCACCCCATCAAGCAAAATTTCCCCTAATGTGGGGCTCAGTAACCGTAAGATCAAATCAGCAATGGTTGTCTTGCCGGCGCCCGACGGCCCCACAATACCAACAGTGCTTCCTTTGCGAAGGGTAAAACTAAGTTTATTAAAAACCGGCTCACGATCAGTATAAGCAAACGAAACTTCGGAAAAGCGGAGATTGTGCTTAAAGGCGAAAGTTAATGGTTCGCTGACCAACTGTTCTTCTTTGGCCATATTGAGTTCGTGGTCGAAACCAGCGAAATTGCTAACATGGGGCAGATAATGGATGAGCGACTGAGCAACACTTTGCAACGCTTGAGTCTGGTTAGTAACCCGATAAATCAAGTACAAAAGCACCGCGAAGGCGGCAAAATTAAAATCCGGCTGTTGGTAGGAAAAAAAGAAAGTGACAAAAATAATAAGGACCGCCAGCGGTTGGAAAAAAACAGTTCCAAGGGGATAAATGGCCGAAAAACGAAAACTGGCGTCAGTAAACTCATTGGCAAACTTCTCACCTTGACGCTGAACCAAGAACCTGGGAATACTACTTTTAATCATCTTGATGCCCGTTGTTAATTGATACATATAATTTGCAAATTCTTTCTCCAACGCTACAATCAACTTAGAGTAACGACGAATAGCGACAACAATAAATTGCAGTAAGAACATAAAAACCAAACCGCTCCCCAAAGCAATCGAGGTCATGAATGGAGAAAGCATAAAGGCAAAAAAGACATAAACAGCCAAAAGCAATCCACTGTACAGCAAATTTACTCCCCGAGAAAGAAAATCAATAACTTGAGGAATGTCTCGCGACATAAGATACTGCAGATGGCCAAATCTCTGTTTTAATAAAAATAACCAAGAAGCGTCGTAGATACTTAGCAGGAATCTCTGGCGAAGCAAAATAGAGAGTTTGTAACTTAAAAAATTTTGTAAAAAAGAAGCCAGCCACAACATGAAAGAACGGCCAGCAAACAAAACCAGAATGAGAAACAATAAAGCGATTGCGCTGTGCTGAATTTGGAAATGAAAAATAAATTCGTAAAAATAGGCAATTAAATTATTAGGCGGTTCATATGGAGTGTCACTTAGAGCGGAAAAAAAGGGAATTAAAATCGCCACCCCAAAACCTTCAAGAAGACCCCCTAGAAAAGTAACGAGCAAGGTTGGAACAAGCAAAAACCAAAAACGACGCAAAAGGTTATAAATGAATTTGACTGTCGCGGAATTTAGATAACGCTGAATCATTTTTGAAAAAAATCTTTTACTGTTTTAGTGACAAAGAGAACTTCTCGAGAGGTAAGCAAAGTATACAAGGGAAGAGTGATTGTGGTGGCTGTGTATTCTTCTGCAATCGGACAATGTATTTTCGCAAAGCCATTCTTTCGATAGTAGGGGTGCGAATAAACTGTCGGGTAATGAAAATTGGCGGAAATTCCGTGGATTTTTAAATGGTTGTAAAGAGGCAAACGGTTTGTAGATTCACGGGTGCGAATAACATAAATATGCCAAGCCGAGTAGGTTCTAGGTGCTTCAATCGGCAACACAATATCTTTACAATCGGCCAGACATTTCTTGTACCACTCTACCAGCCAATGACGCTGTTTAATAAACCGATCCAACTTTTTAAGTTGTGAGATGCCTAGAGCGGCCTGAATATCAGTTAAGCGATAGTTGTAGCCAAGTTCAGTCATCACATTAAATCCCTTTTGATCTTTTTTGACACCATGACTTCTTAGCAAAACGAGTTGTTCATAAAATTTCTTATTGTTCGTCAAAATTGCTCCCCCCTCGCCCGTGGTAATCGGCTTAACCGGATGGAAACTGAAGATGCTCATGTCTCCGATGGACCCGATTTTCTTATTATTAAAACTTGCACCCAGAGCGTGGCAGGCATCCTCAATCACTAAAAGCTTGTATTTCTTGGCGATCGATTTTATTTTGCCCAGATCGCAAGGATGGCCGGCAAAATGAACCGGAACAATGGCTCTGGTTCTTTTAGTGATGAGTTTTTCAATTTTTGTTTCGTCGATATTATAAGTATCTGATCGAATATCACAAAAAACCGGTTTAGCCCCAACGGCGAGCAACATGTTGGTAGTCGCCACAAAAGTGTTGGGAGTGGTAATAACTTCATCCCCCGTCTTAAGACCAGCCACCAGATAAGACAAGTGGAGTGCGGCGGTGCCGTTGGCTACAGCCACGGCATATTTAGCACCGCCGGTTTTAGCGAGCGCTTTTTCAAAGGCCAGCACTTGAGGGCCCTGGGTTAACCACGGCGACTGAAGTGTCTTAAGCACCGCTACGGAATCACTCTTGTCAACGGATTGCCGACCGTAAGGAATCATGAGAAGTTAAGTTTACCAGCGATAGCCATTAGTTCTTTCTTGGTCAGACAAACATTGTGACCATTACTCGTAAAACAAAAGCCGGTCTTAAGTTCTTTACTGTTAGCGAGAAGTTCTTTAAATTTAGTACGATTATGGATATCCTCTTGTTCAGGCAAAATTACAAAGTAATCATCAAGCTCGACACTATGTAACGCCTCTTCCGTGGTCACCAATATCTCGTGCAACTTTTCACCAGGGCGAATGCCGATCACTTCTCTTTTGGCTTTCGGGACAATCGCGTCAAAAAGATCGGGTAATTTCATTACTGGCGCCTTAGGAATAAATATTTCTCCACCAGCCATATTTTCTAAAGCAAACAAAACCAGGGTAAAAGTTTTTTCCAGATCAAGCCAAAATCTAGTCATTCTCTCATCGGTAATATGGACGGTCCGGGCGTCTTTGTTTTTCAACAAAATCTCAACAATACTACCTCGACTGCCAATTACATTTCCATAACGAACACAACTAAACTTAGTTTTCCTGTCGGCGTAAACATTTCCATTGATAAAAAGCTTCTCTGCGCATAACTTGGTTGAACCGTAAAGATTTATCGGTTGGGCCGCCTTATCTGTAGAAATCAATAGTACTTTTGACACCACTTGGTCAATTGCAGCTTCAATCACGTTCTGACTCCCCAAAATATTAGTTTTAACAGCCTCAAAGGGATTGTACTCAAGAGTCGGCACCTGTTTTAAAGCGGCAGCGTGAATAACAATATCAACACCATGAAAAGCTCTCTCCAAACGAGATAAATCTCTAACATCCCCTAAGAAAAAACGTAGGCGGTCATCGTCTTCAAGTTCTTTAGCCATGAAATGTTGTTTAAACTCATCACGACTAAAAATGATAATTTTTTTTGCTTCAGAGTGAGCAAGCAAATATTTTATAAAACCCTTACCAAAAGAACCGGTACCTCCGGTTACTAGTATCGTTTTATCCTTCAAAAAATCTAGTCTTCTCATGACGACAACTTATCATGTTCATAATCAAAAGTAAAATGGTATAATCCAACCTGTGGCCATAGCAAACTATATAAAACGTCTTATCACAGTAATAAAAATAAGGGTGCGTGTTTTGATGGACCCACCAGCGAAATGGGAAAAATACTACCGGCGCACAAAAGACTGGGTATCAATTCCAGAACCGTTTTTGTATGACCTGAAACTACCCAATTCGGTCAAAATCTTCTTAGATATCGGCTGTGCATCGGGAAGAAACTTTATACCATTTGACGGCAAACTTGAACTTTGGGGTGTAGACATAGTTCCAGAAAAAAGAATCAGGTGGGTGAGATCGTTTCAAAAATTGAGTTATAAAAAAATGACAGTAGAACAGTTCACGCGAGTGCTAGAGCGCGGGGAAAAAAGGCTCGACCAGGTATTGTTGTTTACGGCTGGCACAATGATGTATGTAAACGAAAAAGAACAAAGAAGGTTTTTCCAGGCCTGCCGCCTCGCCGGTTGTAAGAACTTCATATTTTCGGAATACCCAGCTAATTCCCCCATATCTCCCAGATTAAATTTTAAACTCCCACCAGAATGGTTCGCGATTACAAAATACCTTAGAGGTTTGTCGATCTTCTCATCCTTATCTGAAGATTAAACGGAAAGCCTTTAGGAAGTTTTGGCTGTTTTCTTCCGGACTGATCGCGGAGACTTTTTTTGTCCACTCATCTATATAACCGTGGATGCTAGACTGGTCTAATGCTAAAAGAAAAGCAATTTTATCTTTCCCAGAAACAGAGAAATTGTTCTGAATTAAATTGAGAGCTTTTCGGCAATCATCCACATTTCTTACCCGCATAACTCCGGGAGCATACTGATACCAAGCATTACCAAAAACAAGAGCTGGTTTACCCCGAAGAACCGCCTCCCAACCAACCGTTCCGGAAACTGTAGCTACTGCCTGAGCTTTCGATATTAGATCTAAAGACCGCGTCTTGATTGGGATAAGAGATACCTTGGGGATTTTAGCGATCCGCTCGTAATATGAACGGTAACGATCTTCACTGAAACCGATACCATAATAAGGCCACTGAAAAGGATGCTCTTTAACATATATTACCCAGTCTGATGGAAGAGCATCCGACAAAGTTTGGATCAGAAAGACTTGATCCTGGAAAACCTCACCAACAGGATTAGTCGTACACTCTGGTTGTAAGTGAAGAGCGACATAGATAAACTTTCGGTTCATGCTAGGCACACACTCTAATGATAATGATTGATAGGCCCGAGGAAGATTAAATCTGAAATAATATGATGCCCTCCTCATTATGTTCGGGAAATTAATATAAAAGCGATAAGCTTTTTTCGAAAAAATGTTAGGAGATAAAACACTAGAAAAAAAGTTCCCTATTTTTTTCATTATTTTTTTTGTTAGACGATGTGTAGCGAGCCCCTCAGTAAGATAAGAGGGGGTAGTGTCTACTGCAGGATTTACGTGCCGCTCATAATGTGTGCGAATATCTAGAGATAAACCTTCAATTTTTGGGTTAGTGCTACTCAGACGTAAATAATTACCACGAAGCGTGGCGCTCCCCTCTCGGAAATCCTCCATCCAAAGTATTCGATCGCTTACCCAAGCAAGATCAAACATTGCAGTTTTAATTTTCAGATGTTTGGCTAGAATATATAATGTAAAATACAGTGGGGCATGCGGTGTAGTATTGAAGAAAATAAAATCAGGATTAAATTGACGGATAACACCAAGCCAGTAACGAACAAACTGAATAAAAAGTTGCCCTCGCTCCGACACAGAAACCCCGGGGTAAATCTTATTCATCATTGTTAAAACTAGAAGTTCCTCCGAGGCTAGACCTTTAAGTAAGAGGCTACTCGGATAAGAAAATTTATCACAGGGTATTCTTTTTGTTGGAATACTATTGCGCGCCTCATGATAAGAGTGGAAGGCGGTATTTGGGAAACGAGACTGATCGACAGAAATAGGTTCTTCATTGCGAGCCCAATAAACAATATTATGCCCGTTTTTTTCCAGATCTTCGGCGGTATCAACAAGTTCTGGATAACTCTCTGCCCAACCGATTAAAAACAATCTCATGTGATTATTTGGTTAATGCTTTGCAATATGGAGTTCAATATATTATCAGATTGCTGGTTTTCTGTCAATTTAAAGAATTTCGGGTTAGAACGGTATTCTAAATCCAGACACCCCCTAAAACTGACTTCGTCAAGGTTTTTTAAAAACAGCAGAACTTCCCGCGAATCTGGGATGCACCCCCGACTGATTTTCTCTAACGCACTTTTGCATGAAGAGACAGAATCTATACGGAGTATTCCCGGAGCGTGTTGAAACCAGGGGTGGCCAAAAACCAAAGATGGTTTGCCGCGAAGCACCGCTTCCCAACCGGCTGTGCCACTTATCACCGCCACTGCTCTGGAGTGCCTGATCAGTTTGAAAGAGTTGGTGGTTGTTGGGATAAGGTGGACAGAAGGAAAGCGCGCCATTTGATGATAATAATCTTTTGGACGATAAGGATTGTGACGGGTCCCGCCCACCAACCACTGAGTGGGATGTTCTTTGACATAAATCTGCCAGCCTTTGGGTAGGGATGCGGCTAAAATCTCCAGCGCCAAAAGTTGATCTCTAAAATAGCCGCCTAGGGGGTTGGTGGAGAATTCTGGTTGGAGATGAAGAGGAAAGTACACAAAGGGTTCTGAAAAGTCCACCTCTGAAGCCAAGCGTTGATAGGCGCGAGGTAATTCTTTGCTCAATCTTGAACGAAACCAAAAAACCGTATGGCCGACCAGGGTTCTCCACATTTTTCTAAAAAGTCCAAGTTGCCACACCCTTCCAAGAGTTTTGAAAAAGGCCGCTACACGACCAAAAAAATTGTACCCCTGAATAATGTGCGACATGTATACCGGTTCTCCGGTCTTAGAATCTTGAGACTGTGTTTTATAATATTCCTGAAGATCGGCTGGGAGTTCTGACGCTGAAACTGTGACCCTATTTGGGATGGCATTTTTAAGTTCCGACACACCGGAGACAAAATCGTTCATGGCGACAACCCTCTTACTAACCCAAGTATCGCAAAAAATGATTGTTTTTATTCCTCGAGCGCGAGCAAAATGGTACAAAATAGTATGAAGTGGCGGCATGTTTGGCGTAATTCGAAAAATAATTACATCGGGACGACATTTTTCTAACAGCCATTTGGAATAACGAAATAAAAGATGGTAGTACCGCTCTAATTCAGGTAAGGCGCGGTGTGGATATGTACGTTGAAGAAAATTAAAAATGGATGGCTCATTGCCAGAAAGCAGTGCCAAATCTTTGGCCTCAATTGAAGTCTGTTTGGACAACGACAACAAAAAATTTTCATCAATTACCCCCGCTTGTCCATTTTCATCAATAAAAGAGGTCGGCTCGGAACTACCCAACCAATAAACTGTCTCATTGCCCAAGGATTTAAGCCCTTCGGAAACCTCTACCACTTCCGGAAAAACTGATTGCGAAAAAGAGACAAAAATAAAACGCATAAGCCAAAGAATAAATTGAATAGTGACAAAATGCAAGATCTCGTGCTTTAATACCTTCACAATGAATATAATTTTCATCGCCCCCAAAATAAATCTTTCGGGCGGAGGTTCCAACTCAAACACCGATCTTCGAATCAAAACCCTAAAAGAGAGTGGGCACAATGTAAAAATTGTTACCCTGTTTTCCAAATACAACAAACTGCCTGAAAAAAATCCTTATGAGATTATACCCTACAACAAAAAACCTAAACGGTGGATTTTTGTTAATTTTTTTGTTTTTAGGATTTTAAAAAAATACCAGAAAGAAGCTGATTTATTTTACCTAGACGGCCCACAGTTTTTATGGGGAGCGGGGTTTTACAGGTTGTTTGGCAAAAAACCGATCATGATTCATCTTAATGTGTTGCCCTATGCGATTTTAGAACACGGAACAGGGTTATATGCCGAAAAAGATATTAAAATTCCCTTGGTTAAAAAAATAAAATTTTGGATAAGAAGTAAAATCGGTGGTTATATTGATATATATTTTGCGAACAAAATGGACGGCCTTACCTGTACTTCGCCCATAATTAGAGAACAATGCATAGAATTTGGTCTTAAGGAAAGCAATTTGTATCTTTTGCCGGAATTTATTGATACCAAAATTTTTGTACAAAATAAGTCAAAAGAAAGCCTGATGGACACTAAAAAAAATTTACTGTATGTAGGAAGACTGGTGCCATGCAAGGGCGTAGACCTGTTAGTTAAAGCTGTCGGTAGCTTGAAAGAAAAAGGAATTATGCTTGATATTGTGGGCGATGGTCCGGAATTACCTAGACTAAAATCGATTTCTGCAGCAATGGGGCTTGATGATTACATCCGTTTCCATGGGTGGATTGAGAGAGATAGATTACGAGAAATTTATAGTCGAGCGGATATATTCGTTCACCCAGCCAGATGGGCAGAACCACTTGGTATAACAATTGTGGAAGCCATGGCGGTCGGGCTACCTGTGATAGTGCCTAAAATGAGCGGCTCGGTTTGGGCAGCTGGCAAGGCCGGTCTGACATTCCAAAACGGAGACGAGCAAGATTTGAAGAAAAAAATAGAAATGCTTTTGGGCAACGAGACCCTTTACAGAAAGCTAAAAGCTCACACCGAAGAAGAAACTAGAAAAATGGACTATAACAAATGGGCTGGAAAATTTGAAAACTTGATTACAAAACTTGCGGAAGGATAGTTTATTTAACCGCTTCGAAGTAATAACCGAGAGGCATGAATTTTGCCGACATTTTATTGTCTTTTTTTAAAAAAAGGAGAAACCGGTCCCCCAACCGGCAGATCCAGACTAAGGGGGGAACCATCCAATTCCATCTAACAAAACCGATTAGGGTGTGGTAAACAACGCTAAAGGCCCCGGTGCCGAGTTCGGTTATTTTTATATTTTGGAAGCCGGCATTTTTTAGTATCCGCTCAAGGGAAAAACGAGTGAATCTGAAATGATCGCTTGGTGAGCCGTGTACTGGAAACATAAAAGGGACGACGCCAATAATTCTTCCCCTCGACTTGAGCACTCTGAAAGATTCCTTGATAGCATTGTTATAATCAAAAAGGTGCTCCAAGAGGTTAATAAAGAGGACGCAGTCAAAGCGCTCTTTGTTAAACGGCCAAGTTTTTTCAGCGTCGAAATTAACATCAATGCCGTAAGAATGATCAATATTGCCAACCAGGACTGTGTGTTTGCCTTTTATTAATTCCAAGTATCCCGACTTTTTAGAGCCGCCAACATCCAAAATCTCTCCATCGATCGTCAACTTTTGAAGCGCTCGATATTGCTCCTGACGCAAGAAAGATTTGGTGTTAAATCGAGGCATGCTTAATGCCAAAAAGCTCTTGGACTAATAATTTAAGGGAGTGTCTTTTAATAACATAACTCCTTAGTTCCACTCTCATTTTCTGTCTTTCCTTGTCTGGTAAGGTCATAAGGACTTTTATTTTTGTAGCCAGATCCATTGCATCATTTTCTCGGAAAATTAAATGCGCGTCAATCTCACCCAACAAATTTTTATTTGAAGAAAGCGAAAGAACCCCACAAGACGCTGCTTCAAAAATCGTTTTATCATACATACCACTTGAACTCAGATTGACAAAAACCTGGTGCTGTCTATAAATTTTTACAGTTTGATCATTGGGAACACCACGATGAAAGAAAATATTTTTCGGCGCACTTTTTTTGATCCTTTGATAATAGGGCAAAAATTGAGGCAAAGCATCGCCATAAAAGTTCGCGATGAGATCAATACCGTCTTTTTGTAAAATTTTTAACGATTTAATCAGCACTTCTGGCTTCTTGACTGGAGCTATCCGAGACAAGAACAGAACTGAGCGAGGTGTTATGTTTATAACTGGATCTGGTTTGAAAAATTCGGTATCAACACCAACGGGCATTAAGGTCGTTTTTTTGTATTTGGCGGTAAAAGAATATCTTGAGGTACAAAAAATTTTATCACAGAAAAGTGCAGCGAGGTCGGTTAGCCAATTACCGGAATGATGATTGCGCCAGAGCATTACCTTTTTACCTAATAACCGCCACCACCAACCCGCTAATAAAACATACTCTTGATTCATGTGAACAAAAACGCTGTTGTAGTTTTTCCGCTCCTGCCAGATGTACCTGAAAAAATTTAAAATGTACCAGAATTTTTTCAGAGCTTGCAGCTTCTCTTTACCCAAGGACAAAACACGAACATTGGCAGGTAATCTATATTCTCCTTTTTGCAAACAAATCACAATAATTTGCTCGCAATGTTTGGCAAATTCCTCAACCCAACGATGGAAAAAGCCGAGGATCGGATCATTCTTATCTACTTTTTGAGTTAAGATTAAGAGTTTCATTTAAGCGTCCCTAGGATTTCTCTAGCCACATTAGAATAATCCCGACTAATAATTTTAGCACCAACTTCCCGCGCCACTCCGACATCTGTTGAAATAATCTTACAGCCAGCGGCGTGGGCCTCGACTAAAGTCATACCGTAACCTTCATACCAAGAGGTGTTGAGAAAGAGATCGGCAGTTTTGTAATAAGAATACAGAATCTCTTGATCCACCCAATTCTCGAAAATTATATTGCCTAAAAGCTGATAGCTTTTAGCTTTTAGGCCCGATGCTTCGATCGGAACTCCGACCTTACGTCGGAGCTTTTCTCCCTCTGACCCAGAACCGACGATAATTAAACCAATTTGAGGATTTTGTTTCGCCACTTCATTCATTACTTCAATCGCTAACCCGATATTTTTTTCTCGACTCAAACGCGAGGCCATCAGTATAATTTTATCGAATTGGGGATATTTTTTGTGTAAATCTACAATAATCGGCGCGGTTCTGATTTTCTCGGTGTCGATAGCAATCGGACGAATCTCGAGAATGGTTTTTATCCCCCAGTTGGTAGATCGTAGGAAATCGGCGATCCGTTTGCTGACAACTCTGATTTTATCGGCCCGAGGCAGTAAAAAACGCGCCAGCCAAAAACGGATCTGATTCAATAAAGATTCTCGGCGAAAATAAGGGCTTCCAATGTCGGCGTGGATTTGCAATTCCAATTCGGCGCGAAAAAACCGCGCTAGTCGCCAACCAATAAAACCGCACTCAAATGGATCTTGGGCGGTAACGAGATCGGGGTGTGGTAAGTTCTTGCCCAGACGAATAGCATCAAAAATATAAAACCAACGATTGCGTGAATTTGTTGGGATGACTCGAAGTTTCGGCGACAAATCAAAAGCGGTTAAACTTAAATCTCGATTGGCAAAAACGATGATCTCTAATCGACCAAGTTTTTCCGCAAGGACAATTTGCCGGCGGGCCACCTCGCTCCCCGACTCAAACAATTTGCGATCTGTGCCGATGGAAAGAATTTTCATAATCAAAGACGGGCTAACAAACTACCGAGATTTTTTAAAGTTAAATCAACGGAAAACTGGCTCGCTTTAAGCTTGGCTTTTTTTATAATTCTTTCTCGCAATTCATCATCCGAATCGAGAGCTAAAATTGCACCAAGGATCTGTTCCTGATTATTGGGAGAAACTAATAGTCCTTCTTCTCCGTCAGTTATTATTTCGGCCAAATTACCAACATTGGTTGCAATTACCGGAACTTCGGCCCACATCGCTTCTACAACCTGGAAAGAAAAACTCTCAAAAGAAGTATTTAACACAAAGATTCCCGCCCGGGATAAGTATTCCAAAATTTGCTCTCGAGAAATCAACCCCAACAACTTGACCCTGTCTTTCAAATTAAAACTGTTGATCATGGATTCGAGCTTCTTGCGATCAGGTCCGTCGCCCGCAATGAATAATCTCCAATCGGGCGGCAAATCACGCATTAGCTCGATCAAAACATCAAACCCTTTCCAGTTAACCAAGCGGCCGGCAGAAAAAAGCAATTTTCTATCCCGCCTGGTCTCTGGTTTATTCGCCGGCAACTCTATCCCATTATATATGCACATGACCTTGGCTCGAGAATTCCAGCCAGAGACAAGCCGAGCAAAATATTTGCTTGGGGTAATCACCTGATCCGCCACACCAACGGAATAAGATTGAATTTTTTTCAACAAATTAACTCGCCAAGCATATTTATTATGCTGGAATTCATCTATTCCGGCCACCACACCGAAGCGACTGCGTCCCTGCTCCCACGCATAGTCGCCAGCCACTCTGATGATCACTTTTTTACCAAGCATTTTTCCGCCGATAATTGACGGCAAGCCGGTACTAACCGGATCTTGAGTAAAAATAAGATCTGCTTCTCTCCCCCGTCGGAGAATCTTGAAAAGATAGACCAAATGCCTGATGATTTTAGGCCACTGCCTAACCTCTCTAAATGGCAAAATATCGGTAGTAAAACCATAGGATGGCAAACGATCATGGAGCAATTTAGCATAAGTGGCCGGTCCACCAATCTCGGGTGGGTAAATACCAGTAGCGATCAAGATCTTCATCATCGTTTAATTAATATCTCCCTAATCAAGACCGGCGAGTTTCTTCAACTCACTTACTCCCTCTTCAATTTTAACCTTAGGTGTCCAGCTCAAGAGGCGTTTGGCTAAGCGGTTATCAGCTAGGGTGTGTTTCGGCTCAAGCCGTGCCGGCAAGTGCTTAACCTTGCCGCCGATGAGCTCGGCAATTCGTTTAACCGATTGGGCGCGGCCGGCACCGATATTTATAACCTCACCGTGACCGACCTTTCCACTTTTAGCGGCTAGGAGATTTGCCCTTACCACATCTCTGACGTGGGTGAAATCCCTTGTCTGTTTGCCGTCACCGGTGATCGTGAGCTCTTTACCTTCCGAGCGTTGTTTTAAAAATTTAGCAATCACCAAGGCATACGCCCCATTGGGATCGCTGCCAGGACCGTAGACATTAAAAAAACGGAGGCAAACCGTCGGTAAATTATAGATTTCACTATACAGTCGACAATACAGCTCTCCAATATACTTCTGTAGGCCATAGGGACTTTTAGGGTTGGCGGGCATAGTTTCAACGAGGGGCATTTTAGTCTGGTCGCCATAGGCCGAGCTCGAGGCGGCGTAAACCACTTTTTTAACCCCGGCCTCATGAGCTGCTTTTAATACGTTAAGTGTTCCAATGACATTGATTCGATTGGTTTCAATCGGTTTCTCGATTGATATCTGCACTCGCGGCAAAGCCGCGAGATGAAAAACGTATTCTGCCCCTTTAAAAATCGGTTGGATCGCCTTAAGATCCACAATGTCTAGCACGTGTAATTTCGCTTTTTTATTCACTCGACTTTTCTTGCCACCCGACAGATCGTCAATCACCCCTACTTTGTAATCATGTTCAACGAGCGTATCGACGAGGTGTCCTCCAATAAAACCGGCTCCACCGGTCACAATAACTTTTTTTGACTTTTTTTTATTCATAATTCTACTTACTTTTAAAAATAGAGCAGGACTTACTAAACACCATTTTCATTTGAGAAGCAATCTTGGACCAATCATAACGCTCGAAAATCAGTGTTCGAGCATTGGTTATGATCTTCTCAACGAGTGCCTGATTCTTCGGATCAAGAATGAAGAAGATCTGCCGAGCCACACTTGCCGGATCGTCTGTCTGACACACCCAGCCCGTTTCTCCGGCTTTTAAAAAATCGGGAATTCCACCAACCTGGGTACCAACCACGGGTATCCCGACAGCCATTGCTTCGAGAAAAGAATTACCCAAACCCTCCGAGCGCGATGGCCGCCCAAAGACATCGGCCCGGTTGAGATAATCGCCCACTTCAGCCGGTGGCACCTGACCGAAGAACTCAACCCGCTTTTCTAGTCCAAGGGTCGCGACTAGTTTACGAAGAGGACACTCCTCTCTCCCACCGCCGAGGAGCCAAAGTTTAGTGGTGTTTGGCAGATAGGTTAAAGCTCGGATCAGAACATCTAGACCATTCTTAGCCACCAACCGACCGGTATGGATGATAATTTTGCCGTCGTCCTGATCCGGGACATTTTTTTCCCGATGTTTGAGGTGATTATTAAATTTCTGCGTATCAACGCCATTGGGAATAACATCAATCGGACAAGTTGACCCCATCTGGCGCGCCCATTTTTCCAGATAGCTCGAGATCACCGTAATTCGATCCGGACGATGGAAAACTTTAAACCACTTGGGCGCCAAGAGTCGCAGGCGGTATGTTAAACTGTCGAGCTGATCCCCTTCTTGCAGGGTAAGAATGAGTGGCACCTGTGGAAACCGCTTCTTAAAGATTGAAGCGGCGATGCCGGCTTGGTTGGCCATAATCGCCCACGCTAAGTCATACGGACGTTCACGATGGAGTTTAGCCGCCCTCCGGGCGGCACGCCAGGGAAAGAGATACTTCGAGCCGTTCAAACGACGCACCAGTACTCGGCCACTTTCGACCTGGAAATCCTGGCACCTGTCAAGATTGGCTGTAATAATTTCAAATTCGTAATTACCACCATCCCCACAGTCAGCGGCAAACAGACGATCAATTATCTCTTTTACCGCCACCTCCGCTCCGCCAATGAACGGCTCATAGGCTAAACTAAAAATTAGAACTCGCTTAACGGCCATTTAATATCTTAGACTAGCACGATCTGCCTTTTAATCCACCCTGATAATTTTCTCAAGCTCCTCTCGCGAGACCTCCTCCTTGCTTGCTCCTGTGTCCTCCCGAGCTGATTTATAAAGCGGTGGTTTCTCGGTGTGGTCCGGTTTTTGGTTCTGGTTTGGTCTGACTTGTGTGGGTTTGGCAACTTGGGGCGATGGGCCGAAGTTTGAGGTACTGTGGGTGATCGTTTTAAGTGAATGGCGGAGTTCTTCGCGAATTCTTGCTTTCTCGGTTTCACTTAAGAGCTTCTTCTCGGTTGGGGGCTTTTCAAGAACCTTGAGTGAGACAGGTTGAGCACCGGGTTCTACCCGCTTATTATCTCTTCTCTCCCCGTAGTCTTGACGCGGTGGGTTCTGGCGTGGAGATGATGGAGCCTGATTCTCTCCGTTGTGCCAAACGTTGATCAACTTCTCCACTTCGATTCGTGGGTTGGCATAGATCTTTCTCGAGTAGGCAATGATCTCTTCTTTAAGTGAATCCTGGAGTAAGGGTATCGGCGGCAAAGCGACAGCGGAAAACGGTGGCGAACCGACACCGTCAATCATTAAAGTTAAGTACATTTGATACCGGCTTAAATTGACGATATCTTCATGCATGAAGGTTGGCTCAAATATCTTCTCCAGAAGTTCGGCATCGAGTGGCCCGACTCTGAAAGTGATAAGCGTGCCGACGTTGCCGAAGACGGCGGCGCGCACCTCCTCCGGCATTTGCTCAATGTATTGATGGGCGATCGAGAGGGCAAGTTTGTACTTTCGCGCTTCAGACAAGATATTGGCAAAGGACTCATTGGCGAAGGATTGGAACTCATCGACAAAGAGGTAGAGGGGTGGCAAGGTTCTAAGCGCCGGCCCGGAGAGATTGGCTCGCGACATGGCGGCAAGGTAGAGCTTGGTGATTATCATCGAACCCAGGAGATTGGCATTGCCTTCACCAACCTGACCCTTAGACAAGTTGACGATGAGGATCTTCTTTTCATCCATCACTTTACGAAAGTCGAAGGAAGATTTCTTTTGGCCGATAATGTTGCGGATTAAAGGATTTGAGGTGAATTGACCAATCTTGTTTTGAATCGCCGGCACCGCTTCGGCGGCGAAACGTTCGGTATATTTGGCAAATTCATCGGTCCAATAGGCCTTAACGCCCGGATCAGTGACATTGGCCACTACCTTCTGGCGGAAGTTTTTATCAGCAATCATACGGTTAACGCCAAGCAGGGTCGAGCCAGGGTATTCTAGGAGAGCGAGCAGGATATTGGTGAGAATGTAGGCCATTCGATCTGACCACGACTCCTCACCCCAGATCTTCTTGAAGGCACTCATGAGACCGTTAACCACGAGGTGACGTTGATCGGCGCCGACATCCTCCATCACATTGAAGGAGATGGGGTAGTCAAGATCAAACGGGGCGAAATAGATCACATCTTTAGCACGCGATTTCGGCACGTAATCTAGGAGTTTGTCGGCGGTTGAACCATGAGGATCAATGAAGGCGATGCCGTGACCATTCCGGATATCTTGGATGGCCATGTTCTCAAGCAGGGTTGATTTTCCCATCCCTGTTTTACCAATCACATAGAGATGACGAGAGCGGTCCTCGTTCTTTATCCCGAAGCGAGAGTGTTTGCCCCGGAAGTCGGTCTCGGCGAAGTAACTTAACTCGGGGTTGAAATCGGAGTTAGCCATGCTCTTACTATAACAAATAAAGGGCAAGTCTTCCTCAATAACTTTCCAACGCGCCACGCGTGTAACGATTGCTCGGATTCCAAAGCATCCAAGAGGTCAGGCCGATGTCGTAGGTGGCTCGCTTTTCGGCCTGGACCATCGGCGCAGTGTAATCTGCGCCCAGATCGAAGTCTTGGAGCCATGGTCTCAACTTAGCGGAATATTTCGTAATGGTCGTCGGCACCACAACCGGCACCGTACTCGAAGCGGTGCTACTATCGGGAATTAGCAAGCTTAAGAAGTTGAGTCTCTGTCGCGCCGACTTGAGCGAGTACTCGGTCACTTCGTAAGGGTGCTCGGCCGGATTGGGGTAACCGATAAAGCCAGCCGCATAATGTGACGGATAGACCATAGGGCAGATGTAATCGAAGTATGGCTCGGCCCGCTCGAGCACCTGACCAATACCCAAATCATCGTGATTAACCGTTACCAAGCCGAAAAGATCGATTGAACGCGGAGCGGGGATACCCCCCAACTCTTCGGCCAGATATTTGAAAAATCGAGCTAAGACATCGGCCCTGGTCTCGGGTGGCACAAGGTAACCATAAGTAATATCCGTTAAGTCACCATCGGAAGGGAAACGAATATAATCAAAGTTTAATTCGTCAAAACCGCGAGCGTAGGACTCTCGCGCAATGCGCGCGGTGTAGGCCCAGACCTTGGGGTTGCCCGCTTCAAGCCAGGCTACCCCTTTTCTGTCGCGCCAAATGGCGCCGTCGCTGGCTCGCTTTACGGCGAGCTCTGGATGCTTCTCCGCCAAAAAGAGGTCTTGGAAAACGCTGATCCGACCGATAACGTAGACCCCCTTATTGTGCAGTTGATTAATCAACCCTTCGATATCGGCGATTCTCTTCTCGCCTACTCCTGTGGCGAGAAGTTCCGGATCAACCGGCAACCAGGCCAGACGGCCGGTGTAATCTTTCACATCAATTACTACCGCATTCAATTCCGTCTCATCAATTAGTTTTATCAATTCATCTCGACGCGCCAAAGTACCGGCAACCCAATTTGTCAGGTAGATGGCTTTGACCGGTTCGGGAGTAGCTAAATGGGTTACGATAAACGGGACTTTTGCCGGTTCGCTTGATTGAGGTGGGACCGAGGGTGGGGGAAGTGTCTGGCTAAGCGTTGGCCAGGAACGGAAACCGGAAAAGGAAAAAAATAAGCCGCCGACGGCTAAAATGGAAACAACGATAAATCCGGATCGAAAATAAATTTTAGCTTTTGGGCGCTTCATTGATGGTTTTACTCACCCCCGTTGCTTGTCCTCGACCGGTATCGGCGAGTGAAAATAGGATTATCAAAAGACCGAAAACGATAAGCAAGATGGTCTTAATGTAGCCGGTTAAACCGATAAGTGGCAAGAGAATTATAAGTAATCCCAAGATAGCGTTGGCAAGACGAAAAGAAGAGTTTGTAACCATGATGGTAATTATAGCAAAAGATCGCTTAGGCGGAAAATGTCTCCCGCTCCCACGAGCAAGACAATATCCCCTTCTCTCGAGAAAGACTGCAGATGGTCGGCCACCGCCGAAAAGGTCTTGAGATCAATGGCTGATGTCCCCTTCTCCTTAACCGCTTGGGCCAGATCACCCGAGTTAATCGTATTATCAATCTCCTCACGGGCAGCATAAATCGGAAGTGTGATCACCCGGTCAGCGAGCGCAAGACTCTGCGCTAATTCATTAAATAGTAATTTGGTGCGACTATACAAATGAGGTTGAAACACAATGATAATTCGTCGGCGCGGGAACATCTCTCTTGCCCCCTTGAGCAATGAGTGTACCTTGTCTGGATTGTGGGCGTAGTCATTGTAAACAGTCGCGCCGGTTAGCATTTGTCCTTTGTACTCAAAACGACGCTCTACCCCCTTAAAATGGTTGAGAGTATTGATCGCCTTCCCTTTTTCAATCCCCAATGCCTCGGCCGCCGCCACGGCGGCCGAGGCATTGGCCACGTTGTGAGTCCCCGGCAACGAAAGGACCAGACCAGACAGATCGATCTCCGGGTAATTGACCACGCGCCCTTTGGCAAGCTGTAGCACCGGGGCAAGTTTCGGCTGTGTGGCCGGGCAAATTATCGCCCCTGTTTCCGGCACACGAGAAGCAAGCTCGCCGAAAGCCGATTGGATGTCGGCAAGGTCGCGGTAGTAATCAAGATGATCACGATCAATGTTTGTGATAATGAGGATCTCCGGCCAGAGATTGAGGAAGGAACGTCGGTACTCGTCGGCTTCGACTACTAAATATTCTCCTCCGCCCTTGATGAAATTAGTCTTCCATTCGATCAAATTCCCCCCCACAAGAACCGTCGGATCAAGTGAAGCCTTGAGCATAATCTCCGCGACCATAGCGGTAGTGGTTGTCTTACCATGTGTCCCGGAGACAGCGACGACTTTCAAAGTTCGCGCCAATTCCCCGAGCGCTTCCGGATAAGACAGCGTCGGCAAACGGCGCCTTCCCGCCTCGATCAATTCGGTGTGATCGGGAGGCAAGGCATTGGTGTAAATTACCAGCTCGGTTTTTGGGGGAATCATGGTAGCCGACCCAACCTCAATTTTTGCACCGATTGAAATTAAATCTTCAGTAGCCCTTGAGCTCTCGCGATCACTGCCGGTTACTTCTTTGCCCAGTGCGACAAGCCAACGACCGACAGCCGAGACACCGGCGCCGCCGGCGCCGAGAAGATGAATATGTTGAGCTTTTCCAATAGCAGACTGCATTCAAGCTTAATTAAACCTCAAAATTCGCCTAGGAGCAAAACTTGTTTATCCGTCGGTTAAATTTATCACCCCGATCAAACTCGTTTTTAAACAGGCCGAAAGAAGCGAACCCCGGACTAAAGAGGATCGTCTGCCCGGGCTTGGCGGCCGGCACCGCGGCACCGAGCGCCTGTGGTAAATTGGCAACTTCTAAGATGGTTTTAAACTTGCCTTGCTTGAGTTTCGCTTTAAACCTCTCGGTGCCAGAGCCGGGTAAGAGCACGAGAGTCTCCACATATCGCGGCATGGTCTTGGCCAGAAGATCCAGTGGGAGACCCTTATCTTGCCCACCGGCGATCAGCACGACCTTCCTCTTTGAGCCGAGGGCTTTAAGGGCGGCGAGAAGAGCGTCAGGGGTAGTTGAGGTGGTATCGTTATAAATTTTAATCTTCTTGACTTTGAGGGTTTTTATGAGCTCTAACCGACCGGGCACTCCGGTGAAGGTGGCGGCGGCGCGCTTTATACTTGCCGCGTCTACACCCAAGACCTGAGCCACAGTTTTAGCCAAACTCGCGTTCTCTCTATTATGCGCGCCCAAGAGATTGAGTTTCCAACTCCTGGGCCAAGAAGTTGGCCAAACAACATGTGCTCGAGCGTGAGCAATGCTAAATTCCGCGTTTGGATTCTTGAACTGCTTACCGACAATCAAGTAAGCTTCAGCCGTTTGGTGCTTGAAGATGTTCGCCTTGTCTTGCCAGTAACGTTGCCTCTCCCCTTTATAATAATTAAGGTGATCATCCATGAAGTTGGTTAGCACCGCCACTTGCGGACTCAACCTCGATTCACCGAAACCTTGGAGTTGCCACGAGTCTAGTTCCAAGACTGCAATGTCGTCCTTTTTAACTTTAGCAAGAAGAGCGAGAGTTGAGACACCGCGGATATTGCCCCCGAGCCACACCCGCACTCGTTCTTCCCCCCGCCGAGCGTGAGTGGCAAACCAGCTG
>Ga0210057_1003172_pt1 | contig 22811 bp, 20 predicted proteins | sample CryGeyCG2114_010_2_FD_183968 | JGI IMG/M metagenome (GOLD analysis project Ga0210057, IMG submission 183968) | Groundwater microbial communities from aquifer - Crystal Geyser CG10_big_fil_rev_8/21/14_0.10 (SPAdes) (version 2) | ecosystem: Environmental > Aquatic > Deep subsurface > Groundwater ...
AAAATGCGAGTTTTTTGACACAACAATCTTCATTGTTACTAAAGGAGAAAACTTTCCGCTTCTAATAATTGACGGTGTACACAGAGCAATAGGTATCCAGAAAGCGCTTACTGAGAATCCTGATCTTAAAGATAAAATTAACCTCAGAGTATTACTGATAGAGTCACCTAATATGAATAGATTACATGATTATCAAGTTGTTTTATGAAAAATCCTTGGCCAATAAAAAAATTTACAATTCCGCATAATAGTGTTTGGTTTAGACCAGACGAGGCTTTTTTTATCTCTCAAGAACAGGCTAAGGGAATTGATCCGGATGAAATCGAGTGGAACGGAAAGTACAAGAGAATTCGTGAATTACGAGACTTGGCTATCTTCGGTTTAGCTTCTTTTACAATGCAGGAACGTCCATGTTTCGTACAAATGAACGCTTTAAGTGATTCTCCAGATGCTTTTCTTACGCGTATTGTATCAGAAGATACTCAAGAAATAGTTCCTGTCGAAATAACTTTTTATGGCAGGAACCGACTCGGTTTATCAGAAAAATCTTTAGAAGATAAATTAAGTGAAGTAGGTGGTAAATTTTATAAATTACCTAACGGGTACTGGCTTCTAGTACATATAGGTAAAAATTTACAAGTTAATCATCAAGCTATAACTGATAAATTATTGTCTATGAGTGCTAAATTTAACGTTTTTTCAATTCAAGAGATCTCGAACCATCCTGATACAGTAGCTCGCTTTGTAGTATACAATCCTAAGCTAGAAGCCTTTGATGTAAATGTTGGCGGAATTTGTTACCAGTTATCACAAACCCGCATACCAGGGACTCTTACAATCAAAAAAAGAGGGCGCCATCCTAAAACCTCTTCTGGAGTGGTTTAGACCTTTAGGACAATCTAGGATAGATTCCCGATCGGGGGCGGGAATGACACTTTTGAGTTTTTAGTTGTATTTTTGACTTTTGAATTTTAAGTTTTGAGTTATTAAATTAGCTTTTCTTGTTTTTCTTTTATTTTAGAGGCTTTAACCCCTATGTGATTTAATGCTTCATCTGTCAAGACTCTTCCTCTTGTTGTTTTTTTGATAAAGCCAATTTGTAGTAAATATGGTTCAATAAATTCTTCAATAGTTTTTTTGTCTTCAGATAGAGAAGATGCGATTGTCTCAACACCAAGCGGGTTATTTTTGTATTTCTTTCCAAGGACGTTTAAGTATTTTCTGTCAATATTTGACAACCCCAAGCCGTCAAGTTCCATCATAGAAAATAAATTCTCGAGCATTTTAACATCAATGTTGGAATCACCGCTCATATCTCTTACATCTCTTACTCGATTTAAAATCCTTATTGCAATTCTTGGAGTTCCCCTTGATCTTTTTGCAATAGATAATGCTGCTTCATCTGATATTTTAAATTTTAATAATACGCTGGACCTTTTAATTATGTTCAGCAGTTCTTTTTCAGAATAATAATCAAGCCGAAGAAGTAATCCAAATCTTTCTCGAAGTGGAGTAGATAACATCGCGAGTCTAGTCGTTGCCCCTATTATTGTAATATGAGGTACAGAAAGTCTTACAGTCCGTGCACTTGGACCCTTTCCTATTATGATGTCCAAGGCAAATTCTTCCATAACAGGATACAAAACTTCTTCTACATTCTTTGGCAGTCTATGTATCTCATCTATAAACAAAACATCTTTATCATTCATACTGGTTAATATCGCGGCGATATCACCAGCCCTCTCTATCACTGCACCGGAAGTAATCTTAATTTCACTTCCGAGTTCATTGGCAACAATGTTTGATAGTGTTGTTTTACCTGTTCCTGACGGCCCATAAAATAAAATATGTTCTGTAGGATTACCCCTTTTTTTTACAGCAGATATAAACATCTTCAGATTTTGAATCACATTAGATTGTCCAATATAATCACTAAGCTTTTTTGGTCGAAGTCTACGTACGGTATTTAAAGTAGTATCAGACATAAGGTATTATACCTTCTTTTTCTTTGTAGTCCCAAGCTGTAATCCTTTTTTGATTTTTTCTTCAACTGAAAGGTTTTTTGGAATGTTTATCATAATTTTTCTAGCTTCTTCTGTCTTAAATCCCAAAGATACCAATGCATCCAAAACGAGTTTATCTTCTTCGGACATATAAATTTTAGAAAGCGAAAAGCCAGACTCTATTTTTCCAGAAAGCTCAACAACGATTTTTAGAGCAGATTTTTTTCCAAGACCAGGAACCCTTGTAAAAAAATCTATATCATTATTTTTAATTGCCGTTGTCAAATCACCAGGGCTTGAAAACGAAATTACTCCAAAAGCTACTTTTGGGCCAATCCCTGAAATTGATAGAAGCATTTTGAATATATTGATTTGTTCTTTGTCAGTAAAACCGTAAAGAGTCTGCGAATCTTCTCGAACAATAAATTGAGTAAATAATTCTAAACTCTTACCCAAAATATTATTTTTTATGATTGTTGGAACCAAAAAAACCTCATAAGATAATCCCGAAGCTGTTTCAATCAATCCTTTATTTCCTTCAATGTCTATTAATTTTCCTTTAATTTTCCCAATCATAAAGTATTAAAATCTAAATTCTAAATTCCAAGTTACAAATAAATTCAAAATATTAAACGTTTAAAATTTTAAACTTAAAATTTAGTATTTATTTGTTATTTGTAATTTAAGATTTATTATTTAATTCATATCTTTCTATATTCCAGAGCCTGTTATATTTTACTACACGTTCACCTCTTGATGGTGCTCCAAATTTAACAAACTCACTTTGAACGCCGACTCCGAAATCAGCTATAAAAGTATCATTTGTATCTCCTGATCTGTGTGATACGACACTTACAAATTTATTTTTTTTGGCAGTTTGAACTACGCTTATGGTTTCTGATATCGTCCCTATTTGGTTTGGTTTTATTACTATTGCACTACACGATTTATCTTTGACAGCCTTTTCAAGTCTAGTTTTATTAGTAACTAAAAAGTCGTCACCCACTATATATACATTATCTGAAATTAAATCATTTAATTTCATCCATGACTTTTCATCACCTTGCTGAATTGGATCCTCAATTAACAAAAATGGATATTTGGAATCCGTTTCAAGAAGAAATTTTATATATTCTTCTTTTGATAAAGGATTTTGGAAGTTTTTAAGAAAGTATCTTTGATCTTTGTAGAAATTTGACGCCGCAATATCAACTCCTAAAAATATGTCTACTCCGGCTTCGAGCTTTTTTCTATTTATGGTTTCAATTAATACCTCAAACGCATCTATATTTGATGGGAAATTTGGAGCATACCCACCTTCTTCACCTACAGAAATATTTGCGTTTCTATAGACTAAGACTCTTTTCAATTCGTGAAAAAGTTCGACTGAAATGCGATAAGATTTTTCAAATGAATTAGACGACGAAGGAATAATTTGAAACTCTTGAAATTCTAAATTATTATTTGCATGTTTTCCTCCATTTAAAACATTAAATACAGGCGTTGGAATTTTTGAAACATTTAATTTTTCTCCTGTTTGACTGTTATATAGGGAATTAATATATTTAAAAAGCGGCATTTTTTGCGAACGGGCAGCTGCTTTTGCTACTAATTGAGAGATTGTAAGAATTGTATTTGCTCCAAGCTTAGATTTATTTTTAGTCCCGTCGGCATTTATCAACCACTGATCAATTTCGAATTGTTTTAATACAGAAACACCTTTCATTTTAGGTGCTATCAGGTCGTTTATATAATCTACTGCCTTTAAAACCCCCATACCGTCAAATCTGGTAGCGTCATTATCTCTAAGCTCTGCTGTTTCATATTTACCCTTTGAAGTACCAGCTGGTATAGATGTTATCACCGTTTCCCCTGATTCAAGAGTTAAAAAACCTTCAATAGTGGGAATCCCTCGCGAATCAATGATTTCGTGCGCTAATATTCTGCTTATTTTTGACATAATCTAATATTAAATTATTTTTTTAAAGTTATTTTTCTACCGTAACGCTTCTCTATATTAAAGACTAATTCTCTGGTTCTATCTATAGCATCAGTATTTACAGATAAACTTGTTATACCGGCTTCAATTAACTTTTCAACCAGATCAGGATAGTCAGAAGCAGCTTGACCGCAAATACCGCAATCAACATTATACTTAACAGCTGTTTTAACTACATGCTCTAACAATGATACAACTGAAGAAACCCTCTCGTCATATAATTCTGCTACATTTTCATTATCTCTATCAAGACCCAACATCATCATAGTTAAATCGTTTGTCCCTATTGAAACTCCATCGACTCCAATTTTTAAAAATTCTTCAAGCTCTAATGCAACCGATGGAACCTCAACCATAATATAAAGTTTAAATCCTGGTAAATCAAACATTCCTTCTGATTCAATAATCTCTTTAATTTTAATTAGTTCCCACGGACGTCTTAGAAAAGGAATCATAAGGTGTAAATTTCGATAATCTTTTTCCCAAATTTTTTGTAAAGCTCTTAATTCCAATCTAAAAACATCAGGATTATGTATGTATCTTATGGCGCCTCTAAAGCCAAGCATTGGATTTTCTTCTTTTTGTTCGAAGTTAATTCCTCCTTTTAAATGCCTGTACTCATTAGTTTTAAAATCTGTTGCCCTGTATATTACCGGTCTTGGAGAAAAGGCTTTTGCAAATTCAAGCAATTTATTTGAAAGCTTATCAACAAATTCTTTTTCCTTTCCTTGTTTTATATATAGTTTTGGATGAACTCCAATTTCTGCAATAATAAATTCTGCTCGTAGAAGTCCGATACCATCAACGTTTTTTTTGCTTATATCATTTGCCTGCTCTGGTTCTGATAGGTTAACATAAACCCTTGTTAATGTTTTTAGCTTTTTGCTGTTTGCTTTTTTAGGTTTGGCTTTTTTATTACTTTCAATAGTCTTAATTTCTTTTTCGGATATTTTATAGATTTTACCTTCCAATCCATTTACTTTAACAGCATAACCTTCTTTTAGAATTTTTGTTGCATTCTTAACTCCTACTACTGCAGGGATTCCCAATTCTCGAGAAACTATTGCAGCATGTGATGTTCTTCCTCCCTTTTCAGTTACAATGGCAGTTGCTTTTTGCATAGCTTGAACAAAATCCGGGTTTGTCTGGGGAGCAACCATAACGTCTCCTGTTTTAACTTTTGAAATCTCTTTAGGAGATCTGATTATTACTACCTTTCCTGCTGAAATTCCAGGAGAAGCTGGGTCACCATAAGCTAAAACCGTTTCACCGGGTAATTCAGAAGCGTTTAACTGTGTATAGTTTTTTGTATTTTTATCATTTTGCTTAATTTTTGTTTTTCTTAAGGTTGTTATTGGCCTGGTTTGAATTATATAAAGGTTATTTTTTTCAATCGCCCATTCAATGTCTTGAGGAAAAAAATAATGCTTTTCAATATCTTTCATTGATAACGCTAATTTTATGATTTCCTCATCACTTATCTTTTGTTTATTACCAAATTTAGCATTTAACTTAATCTCCTTATTTTTAATCTGAAGTTTCTTAAGCATTAACTTTTGAAAGTTAATTTTTTTTTCTAAAATTTCCACTGAGCTTTTGCTAACTTTATAATAGTCTGGTGTTACTTTACCTTGAACTATAAGTTCACCTAATCCCAGTATTGCTTCTATTACCATAGAATTTTTATCTAAAGACATTGGATCCACAGTAAATGCTATTCCGGATTTTTCCGACTGAACCATTCTTTGTACAACTACAGCTATGCCTAAGCCTTTTTCTCCTATGTGTTTCTGTTTCCTATAATAGATTGATCTCTCTGTGTATAATGAAGCCCAACACTGTCTAACTTTACGAATTAGTTCCGTTTCTCCTTTTACATTTAGAAAACTATCCTGCTGGCCGGCAAAAGAAGCAGTTGAACTGTCTTCAGAGGTTGCGGAAGATCTTACAGCGACAAATGGATCCTTGTAAATAGATTTCAGTTTAAAAACACCGGTTTTAAAAAAACCAACTCTATTTTTCAGGTATTTTTCTTCCATTACTAGCAATTGTTCGTAACAAGATATTATTTTATTAATAAATTGCTTTGAAAGTTCAGATGATTCGATTAAATCTCTGACAGAAGTCGCTACATCTTTTAATTGTTGGTGATTTTCGTGGTTTAAATTTTTTAGACGCGACTGAATTTCTTTATCTAAATTATTAGCTTTAAGAAACTCTTCAAATGCCTTGGAGGTAATTATAAATCCATAAGGGATTGGGAATTTTGCTTTAGTCATCTCTCCTAAATTAGCGCCCTTACCGCCAACTTTATTGACATCGTCTTTATCTACTTCGTTAAACCATAAAACGCTGTCTTTGATCATAAATTTAAGTGTAGAATTAAATAACTCAAAAGTCAAAACGCAAAACGCAAAATTTCAACTAAAAACTAAAAACTTATATTTTTACCACCTGTCATTCCCGCCCCGTAACGAAGTACGGGGTAAACTCCAGCGGGAATCCATCCTTGTTCTGGATCCCCGTTTTCCCACTTCGTCTTTCCCACTTCGTCCGAGAGACTTCGAGGGACGAGTCGGACTTCGAGGGAAGAGTCACGGGGATAACAATGTCATTTTTAAATTTTAAGTTATAAGTTAACTTTTGACTTTTGACTTTTACATTTTGAATTATACACTTAGCTTGACATCAGAGCTCCTGTTTATTAAAATTCAAGTTAGATGCAATATCAACTCGCATAGGGCACTATTGGAAGCAATCCACTTGACCTGCTATCCTAACAGCCTCGCGGATAGCTAAAATTTAAAAACTAATAATCAAAAAGCAGTAGTATGCTTTTTTTGTTATATATTTTTGACTTTTGAATTTTAAGTTTTGAATTTATTTAGGGCTCGTAGTTTCCCGACGTTTCGAATATATCGAAAGTCGGGATCCCGACTTTGCGTCGGGACAGTAAGAAAAATAAGGTAAAGGGCCTATAGCTCAATTGGCTAGAGCGTCGGATTTGCATTCCGAAGGTTAGGGGTTCAACTCCCCTTAGGTCCACCCTTCGATCAATTTACATTGATCTCAGGGTAAACTCATTTGGTAGTTTACTCTGAGGAGCGAAGTCAGGTTTGACTTGACGAAAGCGACGAAGAGCACCTTGACAACACGAGTAGGTAAAAAGAGAAAATATTGACTAATAAAAGAGATGGAAGAATCAAAGCTATTGGCGAATGCCTTGGTAGTTTAAGCCTATGAAGGACGCGTGGTAAAGCGCGAAAACGACGATAAGCTCTTATCCAAGCGCTATCAATCGTTGGTTTCCGAATGGAGTAATCCTACCTTGCGCAAGCAAGGTAAACCTGCGTTACGCAAGGAAATTCGAAACTCGAAACTCGAAACTCTAAATCCATGAACCAGTACAAAGTACGGTTCAGGACCATGTACCGAACTTTTGTTCTGGTACTGTGGCAAATTCAAATTTATTAAATACAAATTTTCAAAATATGAAGTTTTGAATTTATAATTTTGATTTTTAAATATTGTTTCGGATTTCGGATTTAGTATTTCGGATTTCCGCGCGTAGCGCGGGTAGGGAACCTGGGGAACTGAAACATCTAAGTACCCAGAGGAAAAGAAATCAAAGAGATTCCGTAAGTAGCGGCGAGCGAAAGCGGAAAAGTCTAAACTGCTTGTGCTTCGCACAAGAAATTCGAAACACTAATCTCTAATCTCTAAATCCATGAACCAGTACAAAGTACGGTTCAGGACCATGTACCGAACTTTTGTTCTGGTACTGTGGCAAATTCAAATTTTTCAATTTCAAAATACTAAAACAAATAAGTTTTGAATTTATAATTTTGATATTTGATATTGTTTAGGATTTAGGGTTTAGTAATTAGAGTTTCTTATGCGGAGCATAAGTGGGGTTGCGGGTCTGCCATAGGGAGTGTTTTTGATAAAAAAATGATTTGGAAAAATCAGTCATAGAGAGTGATAACCTCGTATTTAAAATTAAAAACACCTCTGGCAGTTTCCCAAGTACCACGAGACACGGAAAACCTTGTGGGAATCCGGGTCGGTCACGATCCAAGACTAAATACTTAAACTAACCGATAGTGAACTAGTACCGAGAGGGAAAGGTTAAAAGGACCCCGGAAGGGGAGTGAAATAGAACCTGAAACCAATAGCTAACAAGCAGAGAGAGCATCTCGTTAGCACCTGATGTTCAAAGAAAACAAAGAGGATGGTTATTAGGTATAGAAGCGGGTTAGGAAAATGGAAACAGGAAGTTGGTATTTAACACATACTTCTAAATTCTATCTTCTTAACTCGTTTCCATACCCATTTTACCAACCTCAAAATTCTTTTGAACACCGAGTGTTAACGAGGTGTGATTTCGTGCCTATTGAAGAATGAGTCAGTGAGTGATCCGATGTTGCTAGTCTAAGCATTAAATTGCGAAGGCGAAGGGAAACCGAGTCTTAATAAGGCGACCAAAGCATCTTCGGATCGACCCGAAACCAGGTGATCTAACCATGAACAGGATGAACTCCGTCGAAAGACGTGAGGGAGGTCCGCACCCGTTGCCGGTGTAACGGCTTGGGATGATTTGTGGTTAGTGGTTATATGCCAAACGAACCTGGAGATAGCTGGTTCTCCCCGAAATATATTTAGGTATAGCCTTCTGTTTTAAGCTGTGGGGTAGAGCGACTAGATGGTTTTGGGAGCTTTTAGCGACCGAAATCAACTAAACTCCGAATACGCAGTGTTTATCAGAGGAGTCAGTCCTGCCGGGATAAGCTGGTGTGGACTAAAGGGAAACAGCCCAGATTCTCATCTAAGGTTCATAAATGATTATTAAGTGGAAAAGGCCGTTTGTTTTCTAATACAGCAGGGAGGTTGGCTTAGAAGCAGCTACCCTTCAAAGAGTGCGTAACAGCTCACCTGAATACTAGGTACCGTATGGTACCTGGGGAAAACAGGCGCCTAAAATGAACTGAGCTAAATAATCTACCGAAGATAGAAGCCTTACCCTTCGGATAAGGAAATTCGAAGCACGAATCTCGAAACTCTAAACAATGTTCAAAATTCTAAATTCAAATTTTTAAAACATTTGGATTTTGTAAATTAGAATTTGTTTCGGATTTCGGATTTAGGATTTCGAGTTTCCCTTACCCGTTGGGTAAGGGGGTAGGGGAGCGTCCCGACAACGTTGAATGTAAATTGTAAGATTTACTGGAGTTGCCGGGAGTGAGAATGCTGACATGAGTAGTGATTCTCCCGATGAAAATTCGGGATGCCGAAAACCCAAGGTTTCCGAAGCAATGTTAATCAACTTCGGGTAAGTCGGATCTAAGGAGGTTACCGTATGGTACCTCCGATGTACAATCCGTTAATATTCGGATACCTTTTTATAAGCGTTTTACTTAAATGTTTGACAAAATTTGATAAGCAGAGCTGTCTATATGACAGTTTAAGTAGTTAGTCTTCGGGCAAGCTACGAATACAAATCTAGCGCAAGCTGGGTGAGTCTGCCGATTTAAGTTCTCAAGAAAAGAACATTTAAGGAGTTTGTAAAAAGTCCGTACTGCAAACCAACACAGGTGGGTTGGTCGAGTAGACCAAGGCATACGAGTAATGATAGTTCAAGGAACTCGGCAAAAAAGCTGAGCGTAAGTTTTCGATGTGCTCCTCCCGACGTTAAGTCGGGACACAGCAAAAGTTTATCAACCGACTGTTTACCAAAAACACAGGTTCCTGCTAACCAGAAATGGGATGTATAGGAGCTGAGACCTGTCCAGTACTGGTAGGTTAACCATCGAGGCTGACTCCGATTTTTCGGACGAGGTTTTGATGTAAGCTCCAGTGAACGACAGCTCTAACCCTGAGAGTTCTAAGGTAGCGTAACCCCTTGCCGGGTAAGTTCCGGCCTGCATGAAAGGTTTAACGAGTTGATAACTGTCTTGAACTATTGCTCGACGAAATTGAAATGGCTGTGAAGATGCGGCCTACCTACACCAGGACAAAAAGACCCCGGGAGCTTTACTGAAGTTTGATATTGAAGAGTGGATTTTAACTGTTTAGCGTAGGAGGGAGGGGAGTACCGTATGGTACCCCCCGTCAATGAAACACCTCTCTTTAAAATTCATGAATCTAACCTCGATTTTTCGAGAAACAGTGTTAGACGGTCAGTTTAACTGGGGCGGTTTCCTCCAAAAGAGTAACGGAGGAGTACAAAGGTCAGCTTCTTACGTATGGAAATCGTAAGTCAAGTATAAACGCATAAGCTGGCTTAACTGCGAGGACTACAATCCGAGCAGATGCGAAAGCAGGTGTTAATGATCCCCGAATCCGCTGTGATTACGGATCGGGCTTAACGGATAAAAGCTACCCCGGGGATAACAGGCTAGTCGCTTCCGAGAGTTCATATCGACGAAGCGGTTCGGCACCTCGATGTCGGCTCAACGTATCCTGGAGCTGAAGTTGGTTCCAAGGGTCGGGCTGTTCGCCCGTTAAAACGTTACGCGAGCTGGGTTCAGAACGTAATTTACATTGCGTTCTACTATAGAAATATAGTACAATAAATCTGACTAATATCGGTGAAGTCCTCCTCAAGTACGAACTGCTTGAAAGGATAATACCGAGGGAAGATGAGGTTATGTCCAACGAAGAAAAGTCCTATATTGCAGGATTTCTAGACGGTGATGGATGCATTATGGCTCAATTAGTACGCCGAAAAGATTATATTTTCGGTTATCAAATTAGAGTTAGTATTGTATTTTATCAGCGTGAAAATCATAATGAAATCTTATATTGGATTAAGAAAAAGCTTAAATACGGTTATATACGTCAAAGAAATGACGATATGACCGAATATACTATAGTGGGCTTAAAAGTAGTCTGCGAAGTATTGAAAACGCTTTATCCTTATCTTCGATTAAAGAAACAATTGGCAAAATTAGTTTTGAGACTTATAAGGATTATTCCTAAAAAAATGAGTCCAAAATTGCTTTTAAAGCTTAGTTTAATAGTTGATCAAACAGCTAAATTTAACTATTCTAAAAAGCGAACTAATACAAGTAAAACAATTGTTGATTTTTTGAAAAAACATAATCTTTTCCCCGTAGAGACTGATCCCTTAAAGGGAGAGATAGATTAATTTTAATCTATAATACGTCAGCCCCTAATCCCGATTTATTCCGGAAAGGGTGAAGATATAGTCCATGCCACTAGAAACAGTGGGTTAACATGCGTGAGACAGTTCGGTCTCTATCCGGTGTAGGCGCTTAGATTTTTGAGAGGGCTCTTCCTCAGTACGAGAGGACCAGGAAGAGAGGATCCCTGGTGTACCAGTTGTCTCTACAGAGGCATCGCTGGGTAGCTAGATCCTTAATTGATAAGCACTGAATGCATATCAAGTGCGAAGCTTACCTCAAGATTAGAAATCCATATAGGTCCCCTGAATAACACAGGGTTGATAGGTTTTAGATGTAAGTGCAGTAATGCATTTAGTCGAGAAATACTAATGACCGATCTTCCATCTCTTTAATTAGTCAAAAATAAGTAAAAAGTTAATAGTTATCTTTACCTGCTCACACCAAAGAAATCATCCTAAACACAAGCACTCATAAAAAGAGTACAATGTTTCGAAACATCGCACTATTTCACAGGATTTATATTTTTTCCTTTTTTCTCCGTTGATTTTCATAATAAACTTTCCTACTTGCACTCCAATCTGATCCTTTTTTAGGGTTGTTATAGTAAAACTCAATAAATATATTTTTAAGTGTTTGTCCTATTTTTTCTTTAAAAATCTTAGTCTCTAAATACTTTTTTAAATTTTTCTTTGTCTTGTATAAGTTTTTGTAATAGAATACTGTTGATTTAGATAACTTTAAAATATCTGATATATCAGTCAAATCTACATTATTACTAATAAGGTAAAAACATGCTAATCTTTTAGACAACATTATTTTCTCAGTTGAAGTTAAGAGATCATTTACGAGGATTTCCGTATCTTGATTACTTTTAGTTTTTATAATTAAATCTTTAAGTAGTTTTATTATTCGTTTTTTTCTTTCTTCAACTATATATCTAACCGAGACTTGAGACATTCAGATACTTTACAACAGAATTCCAATATACACAATGGATTATAATCCACAAAAAGTATGATGATTCGAAACATCATATTATACTAATGTAGCAATATTATTTTAAATTAGATAGGATTAGGTTATATGAGTCAGATTATTATTGGAATTGATTCTGGTGTGGAAAAGACGGGGTTTTCTGTTTTTGAAAAGAGTTCTAACGGTTCAAGTAATTTTTCGTTATTAAATTCTGGGTTAATTAAAACATCAATAGTAAAAACAAGGGATAAAAGACTGGAAATGATCTATAAAGAACTTTCTAAAATAATAAAGGATTATAAGCCAAAAATTCTAGTAATTGAACAACTTTTCTTTTTTAAAAATCAAAAAACTGCTATTCAAGTTAGTCAAGCTCAAGGGATAAGTCTATTACTTGCAGCGCAAAATAATATAAAAGTGGAATATCTTACACCTCTTCAAATAAAACAAACAGTCACAGGCTACGGTAGAGCTGATAAAAAAGCTGTGCAAAAAATGCTCAAGCTTACATTAAAAACTACAAAACCTATAAAGCAGGATGATGAAGCTGATGCCATTGCTTGCGGAATGGCTTACTGTTTACTCAATAAAAACCTTATGTAACAATGAAAAAAGTAATTTTAATTATTCTTGATGGATTCGGACAGTCTGAAAGTCAGGAAGGAAATCCTATTAAACAAGTAAGTCCCCAAAATATTAATTTTTATAAAGAGAATTACCCATTTACAACTTTAAACGCATCTGGAACTTATGTGGGACTCCCAGAAAATGAAGTTGGAAATAGCGAAGTGGGACATATTAATATTGGAGCAGGAAGAATTGTTCTACAAGATCTTCCAAGAATTAATAATGCAATAGACGACTTTACATTTTTTAATAATAGGTCTTTAGCAAATTCGATAGATCATGTAAAAAAAACAGCTGGTAATGTTCATTTACTGGGACTTATCGGAGAGGGTAATGTTCACTCAAGTTTAAAGCATTTATTTGCGCTTCTTAAATTTTATAAGAAAAATAATTTTAAAAGTGTTTTTTTACATTTATTTACAGATGGTAGAGATTCACCTCCCAATTCTGGCATTGAAACAATAAAAGAGATCGAAGAAAAAATCTCACAAATTGGAGTTGGAAAAATAGCCTCAATTATGGGGCGATATTTTGCAATGGATAGAGATAATCGTTGGGAGAGGACTCAAAAAGCATACGAATGCCTAACTCTTGGAAACAATAAAAATAATTATGCGTCTGCATCTGAAGCAATTCAAAAATCATATGAAAAGGGAATCACTGATGAATTTATAGAGCCAGTAAATGTTCTGGATGAAAATAATAATCTAAAAATAATAAAAGAAGGAGACTCTGTTGTTTTTTTTAACTTTAGGATAGACCGTTCAAGACAGCTTACAAAAGCATTTGTCTCCGATAAGTTTCCGAATAGGCTTTCCGATTTATTTTTTGTAACAATGACAGAGTATGAAAAAAATTTATCTGTACATGTTATTTTTCCACCTATTCATATAAATCCAAATTTGGGTCAATTAATTTCTCAAAATAACCTAAAACAATTGCGACTTACAGAATCAGAAAAAGAAAGATTTGTTACATACTATTTTAACGGTCAAAACGAAGTCATATATAACGGAGAAACTCGTAAGATATTTTTGTCTCCAAAAGTAGCGACTTATGATAAAAAACCTGAAATGTCAGCATATGAAATTACAGATTACCTAATACATGAAATTAAAACACAACAGTATGACTTCATATTGGTGAATTTTGCAAATGCGGATATGGTAGGGCATACCGGCGATATTGGTGCATGCAAGAAAGCAATAGAAACACTTGATGTATGTTTAGGAAATATTTCTAAATCTTCCTTAGAAAATAATTATTCATTAATAATTACAGCCGACCATGGCAATATAGAACAAAAAATAAACCCCAAAACTGGAGACGTATCAACAGAACATACATCAAATCCTGTTCCATTTTTCGCAATCAGCAATGAGTTTAAAAACAAAAAAATTAATATTCAAAACGGTAAATTAGCTGATGTAGGAGTGACAATATTAAATCTATTAGATATAGATATACCAGAAAAAATGACAGGAATGAATTTACTGGAGTAGATCTGTATACTGTATTTAGTCTTACTTATTATTTAATTAACGAATTAAGAAAGAACCGAAGATAATAATTTTATTTTGAATTGAGAAGTGATATACATTTAAAATGCCGATAGCTCTCACTGAATAAATAAAATTTGTTATCGAGGTTTTAAATAAGTTTAATTAGCTCCAATTCTGTTTATGATTTTCGCAGCGTAAGAAGCGCCTTTTTTCATTGCCTTTTTTATATCCTCTGATTTTAGATATTCAGATATAAATCCTGCAGTGTATCCGTCTCCTGCTCCTGTTGTATCTATCATTTTTTTAGGCACAATAGCTTTTTGGTAATAAACAGTATTATTATCATAAGCAAAACTTCCATTTTCAGCATCAGTTATTACTAAAAGTTTATTTTTCAAAATAGGTAATAATTTTTTTATATTTTTCTTAAGGTTTAAATCACTCGGATCCTTTTTAAAAACTTCAGCTGCCTCATAACGGTTAATTATTAAAACATCGGCCAAATTCAACAAAGGCAAAAGCTCATTTCTCCTCCTTTTAGTATCCGAGGTTCCAAAGTTTATAAATATTAAAATATTATTTTTTTTAAGAAACTTCAAAAGTCTGATTCTCTCTTTAAGTGGAACATCAGGAAGATTTCCCAAATATACAGCTTTGGTGTTTTTAATTTTTTTCAGTAAATTGTTATTAATATATAAATCCTGCCTAGGGCTCTCATAATTAATAATCGTTCTTGACCCGTCTTCTTTTAAAAGAATGACAGATAAATTCATGTGTTTCTGTTTGAATAGAATTAATTTCTGAGACACTCCTTTTAACTTTAACTTGTGTAAAATTGCCTTTCTAAATTCATTATTTCCAATAACACCACATACCGCAGCCCTTAATCTATTCTTTTTTATACCAACTGCTACATTGGTACCGCCACCTCCAATATGAAGTTTGAAGTCGTCTAAAAAATATTTTCCTCCGATTGCAAGATAAAATCTTTTTCCTTTTGTAGTCAAATTGTCCGCTTTAAAATACAGGTCTGCAGTAATGTTTCCAAATGTTATCAAATCATACATATAACTATTTTAAACGATATTTAATAATAAAAACATAATTGGTACAATATGTTGATGATTACAATAGTGTGTGGTGAGGACAGCGCTGCGTCACGAACTTATTTTTCGGAAAAAATTAATGAATTCAAATTAAAAGGAGCAGAATTGGTAAATGTTGCTCCGGATAATCTTATAGGCTTATTACACGGATATGCTGATAGGACGCTTTTCGGCTCCACAACAGTCTATACTTTGCAAAATCTATATAAAGCTTTTGCTCGCAAAAAAAAGGAGCTAAATAATGTTTTAGACCAACTTCCAACCAAAGATCTTACAATAATCATTTGGGAAGACGGGATATCAAAAAGAGACATGGGTATAACGGCAAAAGTTTATATTAAGGAGTTTCGACCGGAAAAAAATATATTTAAATTGCTTGAGTCTTGTTATCCTAATAACCTTAAGGAATTTATATATACTTTACAAAAAGTTAGAAACAAGACTAATGATTTTTTTGTATTTATTATGCTAACAAGACATATCAAAAAGCTATTACTATATCAGCTTGGAGTTAAACCTTCTAATCTTGCATCTTGGCAGGAAGTAAAGCTTTACAACCAACTAAAGACCTGGCAAAATGATAAACTTTTGGACTTTTATGACAAGCTAATCTTATTTGACGTATTAACGAAGAAAGGAAGAACCCCCTACAGTATATTCAGTTACATCGAAACATTAAGTGCATACTATATTTAATGACTGTTGTAAAGCTCTAAACTGTTAATTTTTGTTGTTTTTTGTGTTTAGTTTAGACCGTCCTGACACCCCGATTAAAATCTTATTGCTGAGTAGCAGAGTTCGTTCATGTCTGCTAAAGATACTATAAGTTGAGCGAGTAATAAAATTATACCGAGGCTGTTTAATTGTAAATTCAAATACGTTTAGCATATTCTACCGCTCTAAAATATTTTTTAGAAGAAAAATATATATTTTGTTATGTTCTGTCACAATAGGACAATCTGATTCGGCATCTTTAGTAGCACATTAACTATCTTTCTGCTACTCAAACTATAGGTCTATTAGGTATTAATCGATTGAATTATTCCGAACAATAGAATAATATAAATAGAATGATTATCCCTCATGGAATTTTTAAGGCTTATGATATTCGTGGAATTTATCCAACGGAAATAAATGAAGAAAATATTAAAATTATTATTGCGTCTATATATGACTTTTTAAAAAAAGACTTAAATAAAGATAATTTAACCATAGTTCTGGGTAGAGATATGAGATTATCGGATCCGGCTCTTTTTGAGGCAACAAAATCAACTTTAAACCGTTACGGAGCCTCGATCGTAGATGTCGGCCTTGTTTCCACGCCTACTTTTTACTACTCAGTCTTAAAATACGGTTACGATGCTGGAATTCAGATTAGCGCTTCACATAATCCCAAAGAGTACACAGGTTTAAAAATATACCCTGTGAACTCATTCGAATGAATTTTAGACTCGATGGTACCTTTCCTTCTCATCAACCAGATCCATTACAATTTGACACATTAAAAGATTTACAAGACAAAGTCGTTTCTGAAAAAGCGGATCTCGGAATAGCACCCGATGGTGATGGTGATAGAGTATTTTTTATAGACGAAAAAGGAGAGATAATTCCTGCAACGTTAATTACATCTGTTATAGCAAACGAAATTTTGAAAAATAATCCAAAAGAAAAAATAATTGTTGATATAAGATATACGAATAACGTTAAAAAGATATGTGCGAAATATAATGCTCCTTTACTGATTAGTAAAGTTGGACATGCTTTAATTACAGAACAATTGAATAAAGAAAATGCAGCTTTTGAAGGAGAATCTTCCGGGCATTTTTATTTTAGAGAGACAGGTGGCGCCGAAAGCTCATTAAGAGTGATACTTATGCTTCTCAATAAAATAAGTGAAGAAGGAAAAAAAGTATCAGATATTATGAAGAAGTACATTTCATCTAATGCGGATACCGTACTAAAAATATTTAAACAAGAGTTTTCTGATGGAGATATATCCCAACTAGATGGACTTGCTATTGATTACGCTAAATGGAGATTTAGTTTAAGAACTTCTAATACAGAACCTCTAATAAGACTTAACGTCGAAGCCGACACACAAGAAATTCTCCAAAGAAATCTAAAAAAAATATTGGGCAAGATGGATGAGTTTAACGCCAAAAGAAAATAGCCAAAATAAATGACTTCTATACAAAGGTTTGATGTTATAATAGGCTATGGATGAACCTGATAATAAATCTTCTATAAGGCTTTCCAAGTATACTCAAGCACTTGTTGATAATTTTGTAAAGGTAAAACAAAAAGAGGGTCCTTCAGAAACAGATAAAATTACAGTCTCTCCAACTGTATCTCTTTTTGCTATAGCTTACGAGAAATTTAGAAATGTAATCCAATATAGAGAAGAAAGCATTATCAGACGATCAGCAATGGAAAGAATTATAAAAAGAAGACTTTCGATTAATCCTGAAGGGAAAGGAGAAGCCGAAAATCTCATTAGAGAGCTTCTTTGGGCAAGATATTTCCCAAACGAAAGCCTCGGACAAAAGGATGTTTCTAATGTACAGGAAATTATTGATAAGTATACGCTTCTGAGAAAGGAAATCATTGTAGGGCGACCAGACTTTAAAAAGAATTATCTTGCAGAATTCGTATTTGATTTAATGACTTGTGAGATTGAAGAAGCGCTAACCCCCGAAGCATCTGAAACGAATTCATTATTTACTTTTTATATCTTTCAGGTCTTAAAAGATAAGCTTAAGGTTGAAGATATAGATGAAAATACTAAAAATGCATACTTTTTTTTGGCGCTTGATAAGGCATTTAACAAGAGCGACCTTCCATATCTTAGATACCATCTCTTTACCCTATACAACGAAAAATTGTCTAAATTGTCAAAAGACGATATACGAACACAGACAGCTAAATTTGTAGGTCTTTTCGAAGACATTGATAAGTTAATAAAAAATGCTATTGTCGGTAGAGTTTTGCGCTTTGTGAGGAATCATATCCCGCCTTTTAGGATACTATTTCAGTTATTCAACAAGGAAGGTAAAACGATTGAACGTGTAATCAAAGATGAATCTGAACTTTGGAGAGATGTAGAAAAATTATGCAGGGAAAAATACGAACAAGTAAAAAATCGCCTAAACAATCTCGCCATAAAAGCCATAATTTATATTTTTTTAACCAAAATGATTGTGGCATTTATTATAGAATATCCGGTTTCTTTATATTATTTTGGTGAGGTTAATTACTTAGCGCTTACAATAAATACGATTTTCCCACCGTTTTTGATGTTTTTACTAATAGGCCTTACCAAAACCCCAAATGACGAAAATACTAAAAGACTTTATGACCGAATAAAAGATATAGTCGATGCAGATAGGTCTTTTGAGAGTACAGTATCATTTATTACAAAAAAACCAAAAGCTCGAAGACCTGCTTTAATTTTTGGTTTTACAGTTTTCTATACTTTCACTTTTTTTATAACATTTGTTTTTCTCTACTTGTTTCTGGACTTTTTAGGATTTAATATTATCAGCCAAATAATTTTTGTATTATTTGTCAGCCTTGTCAGCTATTTTGCTTATAGGATTAGAAATGTCGCAAAGCAATACACTTTAAAAGAAAACGAGGGAATATTCAGACCTTTTTTTGATATTTTCTTTATGCCTATACTATCTTTAGGCCAGTTTCTAAGTAGGGGATTGGCAAAGCTTAATTTCTTAACGGTCTTTCTTGATTTTATAATTGAAGCTCCATTTAAATTGGTTATAGAAGTGGTTGAAGAATGGATTTCATTTGTCAGGTCTAAAAGGGAAGAGATTGAGTAATTAGTTAAAGTATTTTACATTTGCCTTGTTTCTCAATTCATCTAATAGTTTTTGAACCTGTGCGTTTAACTCTTTTTGTTTGAGTTGTTCTAAAGCACTGTTTCTCAGTTGCTCTTTACTTATGTCTTTTGGAAAAAACTCCTGGTTTTCTTCAAGATACTTATTTATTTGCTCATCGGTAACCTCAACTTTACCAGATAATAGTTTCTCCATAATTAGCTGGAGTCTGACCTGTTGTAAAAAGTCTTTATAGGTAATATTTTGCTGATCCAAAAAGTTGTCAAGTGTCTGATTGTTTGCTTGGAACGACTTTTCTACTTCTTTTATCGCTTTATTCAGGTCTTTTTGAGGGACACTTATTTTTCTTCTTTTTGCCTCTTGAGAAATCAACTCTTTTGATATTAACGAATCTACTGCAAGGCTTTTTCCCTGAGATTCAAGCTCTTTGACAAGTGCCCATCTTGAAATTGGCTTCCCATTGACAGTTGCAACGAAAAATTGAGATTTATAAGTATTGAAAAGGCCAAGAACCAAAGCGGCACACAAAAAGTATTTTAATTTATTATCAATGAATTTCTGTAGTTTAGTTGACCTAACTTTCCCAAAAATAAACATTCTAAAATTATAGCATAAAATATCTAAAAGTTAGGATTTTTTAGATTATTGTCAGCTTCTTAATTGATCTGAGCGAGGAATAGTTCCTTCTGACATACTGTAATGTATAGGATGAATTTTTTTGACTTTATCACGTACAATTTGCAACGCTTTAAAAATGCCTAAAAATTCTCCAGAAGTAATTTGAGTGTTGCTATCATCGGTTAATTTCTCAACAGAAACTTTATCCGCATCATCAACAGTGTCAGCTTTAAAACCAACCCACATTCTTCTTTTAGGTCCGGTAAACATTTCTCTTGTCCATAATTCAACTACTACAGCCATTGGAGAGTGATTCATACCAAAAATTATTTGTTCATCAACGCTTTCTGGGGTATAAACTCTCATAAAATCATATTGTATTTCTCCAGTCGGAAATACATCTTTTAGTGGAAATTTTTTAGTCACTTTAACTATGCCGCTAAACATTGTCAAATCTGTTCTGGATTTTCCTTTTTCATCACCTATAACTGTCGCATTTGCAAGAGCTATGCTAATATTATTCGGAGATATTGGAGAGATGGGATTTTCAACTGTAGAAACATTCTGACCTGACGGGCCATTAATTTCAATACTCATAATCGATATTATATATAAGAATATTCAATAAACAAGAGTCTTTAAACATCAATAAAAGTAACTATTTCAATATGTACTTTTACTGGATTTATTTATTACACTGTATTACAATGTAATAATATGAGAAAAAGTAAAATCGTCAGTATAACTTTGCATCCAGATATTTTAATTCAGATTGATGATTTAAAAAGTCAAAATAAACAAAACCGAAGCGAAATTATAAAAAATATTATCAATGCTTATTTTAAAGGTCAAAAAACATTAGATATCTCTGATAGATATAAAATCAGACCTCAATCCTTAAGTCAACTCCTTAAAATGTACTACAATTTATCCAGCAAACAAAAACAAAAAAATCATATTATTGGGCTTGGAATAATAATAAATAAAGGAAAGGTTTTAATAGGAAAAAGAAAGGGACTAGATCCTTATGTCAAACACTTATCATGGGTTTTCCCCGGAGGAATGATGCATAGTCTTAATTTTGAAAAAGAGTTAATTATTTATATCAAGCACGAGACAGGATTTACTGTCAAAGTAGAGAAAATCGTGCATGCGCGCATTCATCCAGACAATATAAATGATAAAGTAAAAATAATAGCCCTTTATTTTCATTGTTCTATAGTTTCTGGAAAACAAAAAGCTGGAGGATATAAAAAGTTTGTTCCTTTGATAAAGTTAAAATGGGTTCAGCCAACTGCAGTAGTTCGCTACTTTACAACTTCAACAGCTGATGAAGTAATGAATTTTCTTAAACGAATAGAATTCGGAATATGAATGTCTCCCTCTTTAGAGTAGGAAAGAATATTCAATAATTAAATACCAACATTGTTTAGTGTTTTTTTGTATTCTTAGTTTTATTCCTTATTTTACACTTCCTTTGTAGAATAAGTAATCAGTTTAATAATGATAAGTTAGTCGACAAAAAATTTGATTAAAGTATTGACTTTATCCAAACTTTTATCTATTATTATAATATAGTTGTAAAAATTGCAATTTTAATATAGAATAGAGCTTCATAACAATATAAATTTAAAATGGTAAAAAGAAAAAAATCTAAAAAATTAGTCTACTATATAGCTTCCCAGTTAAAAGGAAAACCAATTCGTATAGAATATTTTACGTATAGTGGAGAAAGCGTAGACTCTGAAAAAGTCGTAAGAAAAGAAAATCAAGAAGGAGTTAGATACTATACATACTTATAGTATTAATGTCAAAAAAAATAAAAGAGTAAATTTATCTCCTGATTTTCATATTTCAGCACCTCTTATAATTCCTTCTAGAGACGATTATTATATTCCAAAAGGTAATGGTATTTATGTAAAAAAACTACAATCTGAACCATATAAAAACTTTAGAGAGAATTACGAGAGTCAAATAAGCACTCTTGTAAAGGGGGATTCTAAATTTCCAACTATAAAAGATGTTTTTGTTTTTTTTGTCCGATATTTTAATTCAGATTGATGATTTAAAAAGTCAAAATAAACAAAACCGAAGCGAAATTATAAAAAATATTTGCTTAAAAGTACTAACCTTTTTCACGTGCGATCGTCATAAAAAAGCGTTAGTACCAAATCCACCCCAGAGGCGGTTTTATTTACTCAGGATTTCCCTTATCTCTTTTATCTTCTCCTAACCTCCAACTAATAATATCAAACGGGTCCCATCCTTTAGGTATCCTTCCAACCAGATGGGCAATTGTAGCTACGGTTGCTCCCACTACTAAAGGTCTTGTCTTTGGATTCTCAAGTCCTCGTCTAAAAGCTGATGTTATCGTATCTGGAATGTGTCTGTCCCATCCAACAACAATAGCTCCAATAATAAGCCAACCAATGTGTCCTACATGTTTTTGTTCTTGTGGTGTGAGAGATTGTTCACTTTCTATCATATAGCGCAGATTATAGCACGAAAAGTAATGAATCCACACCACTCCAGAGGTGGGTTTTAGAAACGTCCCATTTGATAGACGATCGTATCAAAAACGGTAAGTAAATTTTCGTTTAGGCTTTTATGATAGTCTAATTAATTTTTGCTGTTATTAGGGCATGGAGCAAAAGAACAAGAAGGGGCTACTCTACCAACATATGAACCATTCGGACATCGTCTAACATCCGCAGTACACCTCACATCGCTTTTCTTTATTGACTTTTTGATCAATGATGGAGATGGTGGAAGAGTCGGTTTGTTTAAGTTTGAAGGAATTATATTCGATGCAGTATTTTTAAAATAGAAACTTATTGATAAAATAATGATTAATCCAATAATAGTTAAAAGGATAAATTTTAAATTAATGTACATAATAATATATACATTATATAGTAAGAGCTCACGATCTTTGACAAAACTGTATTATAACATGTCAATCAATTAAGAAAAGAGTTTGGACTA
>Ga0210057_1003173_pt1 | contig 22810 bp, 28 predicted proteins | sample CryGeyCG2114_010_2_FD_183968 | JGI IMG/M metagenome (GOLD analysis project Ga0210057, IMG submission 183968) | Groundwater microbial communities from aquifer - Crystal Geyser CG10_big_fil_rev_8/21/14_0.10 (SPAdes) (version 2) | ecosystem: Environmental > Aquatic > Deep subsurface > Groundwater ...
GGCCAAACATCCGGCCTATGGAGCCAGACGAATTGGCTGGGCACTTCGCATGAATCGCAAGAAGACCCGGCGACTCATGCGTAAATACGGTCTCAAGCCGAAGATTCGCAGAGGATTTCGCCTCGTACTGATACCACCAGCATGTCCGCGAAGACCTCGCGCAGGATTTGGGATTATACGGCAATTACCTCGTGACGCCGGAAGAGACCGGATATTGGTCGCCGGTGAACCGTGATGTTCCTTTGTTCGTTGACGACATCCTCATCGAGGATGTCGAGATCGTTCCTCACGGCACCGAGGACGCGAACTTTGCCCTCATGGGTCGCTACGAAAACATCATGCTGGTAAACGGAGACACGAATTATGAGCTGAAGGTGCAGCCGGGCGAGGTCGTAAGGTTTTTTATTACCAATGCCGCCAACGTCCGCCCGTTCCGCATCGCTTTTTCCGACGGAGCGAAGATGAAGCTCGTCGGCAGCGATGCGAGTGCCTACGAACGGGAGACGTGGCAGGACACGGTGGCGATTGGCCCGTCCGAACGCGCGGTTGTCGAGGTGATGTTCCCGAAGGCCGGAATATATGCTATGCAGAACGCCACGCCGGAATCGACTACCATGCTTGGTACGATCATTGCCAACGGAAGTCCATCAATATCCTCTTACGCGACAGAGTTCGAGACGTTCCGCACGCATAACAGCGTCGTCGCGGAGATCGATTCTTTACGCCCGTACTTCAACAGGCCGGTGGACAAGACGTTCAAGCTCTCCGTCGACATGAGCGAGAACATGAGCAACATGATGCAGAACGGATCTCACTCGATGGGCGGAGGAATGATGATGGATGGCGGCATGATGATGGGCAGATCGAAGGACAACATCGAGTGGGAGGATTCCTCGAGCGCCATGAACGCCGCGTCCGACACGTCGTCAATCGACTGGAACATGATAGACACAGCGACAGGAAAGAAAAACATGGACATCAAGGACTAGAACTTCTCGGTCGGCGACGTCATGAAGATCCGTATCGAGAACGACGAGCGCTCCATGCACCCGATGCAACACCCGATCCACTTCCACGGCCAAGCGGTTCCTCGTGCTGTCCCCGCCGACGGCGTAGCGGAAACGAACATGGCGTGAAAGGATACGGTTCTCGTCCCGAGCGGTCAGGACGTGGAGATTCTTCTCGACGTGACAAACTCGGGAACGTGGATGACGCACTGTCACATTGCGGAGCACCTTGAAGCGAGCATGGCGATGCCGTTTACGGTTAAGAACTAGGCGATGTATTTCTCAAGAAACGTGCTCCTGCAAACACAATACCGGCCGAAAGGCCGATATTGTGTTCTCTGCTTTCCTTGGCGTCCTATGACTCGTCACTATCATCGCTTCCCGATCCGCTCGAGTCATTTCCGGAACTTTCTGAGTTATCAGAGTCATCCGAGTCGTCGGAACTGTCGTTGTTCTGGTCATCCGTATCATCACCATTTCCTTCGACATCGCCAGTGTTGTCAGACTCCACGTCATCTTCCTCGACATCCGTCTCATCATCCACTTCATCTTCTTCCTCAGCATCTTCACTATCGTCCTCATCGTCGATGCTGTCCACGGCTTTGCCACGTGCCCACATGGCGTCGTGTCGAGCCTCGTCCCCATGCTCTTCCGCCGATGCGGGGTCTCCCGCGGTGAGCGCACTCTGTGCCAAGGCGAGATGTTCTCGAGCGCTTACGAGTAACGCTTCGGATGCCGTAACGTCCTTTCCGTCATTAGCGTCCTCCGCGATATCACTTTCCGCTTCGGCGATTTCTTCGATAGCATCGTCAATAGCATCCTGTGCGTCTTCCACGGTATCATCCTCGTCCTCTACTTCGTCAAAATCTCCAACGTCGACCGCTTCGTCGTCCTTAATTCCGACGGTTCGGAGTCGTGCGATAAGATCCTCGAGTACGGCGATCGCAGCCGTCGCGTCCACGCGGGTAAGCGCAAGGGTAACGCCGAGCCGCTCCTCAATGTCATCAATGGAAAGCGCATGTTCTTCGAGCACCGTTTCCTGGTCGGTCGTAAGAACAGCATCAATTTCCGTTGCCGTACCATCGTCCTCAACGCGGAAAAGATCGCCATCCTCGTCCTCAACGATGGTTCCTTCCGGGATTTCGTCTTCAGCTAGAGGCTCGCCTACGGTAAAGCTCGACCAGAATGCTTCCGAAACATCGTCTACGCGCATGCTCCAGTCCTCACCAAACAAGGCGATTGCGGTCGTCTCATCGGGAATTTCGCGTAAGACACCGTCGTCCTCAACAGCGAAGACCGAAGGGTCGCTAGGAATCTTTACGAGGCGCGTGCCCGCCTGGTACACGATGCGATCGCCGAGCGGAATCGTTGCAAGATCGGCGTATGAAATGGTCTTCACATCATGAAAGTCCAAATACCAGCTGAGATAAATTTGTTCGTTTGGAAATACATACCGCTCGCCGTCTTCGGCGAGATAATAGACCGCGCTGTAATCTTCACACTTCACGAGGTCGCCGGCACTTGCGGCATGCACCGAATTAACAGGTAATGACACACCAACAACGAGCGCCGCGAGTGAAAGAACTGAGAATATTTTTTTCATATTGACTGAAGTATACATTTTTACGCTCAACAACACAATGGATTGGCAGGTACCCCAAAAATTGGACACATTTGTTACCTAAAGTAACAATGTATTCATATGGCAAGATATATTTCACAAGATCGTAAAGATGAAGTACTAACCGCTGTTAAAAATGGTCTTACCGTCATGCACGCTGCCGAGCAATATGAAGTCAGCTCAAAAACTATATATGCATGGCTAAGAAAACAATCGGATAATACTGGAACTAGTAATCTGGAGTTATCACGTCTACGTCGTGAGAATGCTGAGCTTAAAGAAATAATAAGAGCACTGACGCTTGAAAAAAAGCGTACAAAAAAAATTCATATAGCTCGTGGATATATGAATGTATGCAAAAACAAGTCTAAGCTTGTCAAGCCGCTATGGAAGACCCCAATACCAAGCATTGGGGCTTGTCGCGCTGCTTTGTCAACAAATATACTCATTCATGCTAATCTATTGGTAACAAAAGTCTCCGAAGAATTGGGTACCTACTAATTCCATTTTTAATATTTACTCCACAGGATTTATGCATGATCCGTTCAAACCTCCTACAATAAGTAGCACGAAACTTACCATGTATAATGCCTTCATACTTTATCTTATTAATTAATAATTTTATTATAACAGATGTTATTTAGCTTTGATAGATCCTCCATCCATAAGTCGATAAAGTCCTGCCATGGCAATCATACCAGTCGGCACAGAAACAAAAGCACCAATTCCAAGCGCAAAGAATCCCAGCGTAATAACAATCTCAGCCACAATATAAAAAGCTAAAATGTCCCATTTCATTCCCATTGTTGCTGCCGAGCTCGCCTTTAAGGCTTCAATGGGATTTAATCCTTTGTCTACCGCATAATATGGAGCTAAAAAGAACTTTGTCATCCAAATTACTCCAGGAATAATAAACAATAAGAAACCTACAAAAACAATAATAGCGTATAAAATGCTAATTCCTAAAAATGTTAAAAACTTATCTGCATGTAAAAACAGGTCAGAAATTTTTGGTTTTTCTCCATCAATAATTGAAAGTGAAATCTTAATAGTCCCAACTCCCATCAATAAAGCAACGAGAATATAAATGGCATAAGCACTCCAAGCAACAACTGGATAATCTTTAATGCTAAGCGCAAATATTATCATTGGAACAAGGGCAACGCCGAGCATTACAAGAAACAAAAGAATAAAGAAACCTAGATTATTAATTGCCTGCTTCCAGCCCATGCGGAGCAAGGCTCCATCACTAAATGGTTTTTGCATAAATGATTGTTAATGAATTATTTTAAAAGTTATCAGAAAGTGAGCTAACAGAATTTCTAGCTCCCGCTACATTGTAGTCAGTTGCACTATTAACATCAGAACCAAATGAATAGTTACCAAAGAATGCATCTGAAATATCGTCTATTTGTTTATTCCAAGTACTTCCATAAAGATCAGTTGCAACTTCTTCTGAAGAAATTGCTCTCAGCACACCACCCTGTTTTACTACATAAACTGTGTTTACAGTTTGGAACTTTACCATTTTAGTACCGGGGTGATAAGTGACATTTTTGCCAAGCGAAATACTTGCCATAACATCGTCACTTACAATCACAATATCATCAAAATCACTGTACCATGTGAAATAAATTTTTTCATTTGGAAAAGCATGTCGTTTTCCGTCAGTACTGGCGTAATAATAAACAGCTCGACATGGATCGTTAACATTAGTTGAGTCAACACATTGCATTTTTATCAATATATCTGAGCTAAGACTAGATGAATCTGAAATAACGTCGCTCGAACTATCTGTTGAGGTTGATCCGGAAGATGCTGCTGCGACCGTTATCGTTGTGGAAGATCCTGTAGTTGAATTACCAACCGAATCGCTACACACAGCGTAGGTTGAATAATTTCCTGCTACAGAAAAATTGTATGATTTTGAATAAGTTGAGCCATTGGCTGTCATTGCGCCAGCCGAAACTCCGTTAATATAAAGCGTGCAGGCGCTCACCCCGGCCACGCTATCAATGGCGGTTGTGCTAAATGTCTTTGCCGTTCCGGCAGTAGCAGAAATTGGTGTAACAACCGAAACGCTCGGACCGGTTGTGTCCACAACAACACTAGCTGAACCTGTATCACCAATATTGATAGCTGCGTCAACTCCTTGAACATAACAAGTCGTGGTACCCTCAGTTAAGCCGGTTAGAGCGTACGAGTTTACATCTCCAATATTTGTAAAAGAAACTCCATCTGTGCTTACCCGATAACTGGCGACAACTGAAATTTCATCAGTTGCGTCTGTCCAGGTACATGTCGCCGTTGAGTCGGAAGTTGGATTATCACTTGAAATTGAAACTGTTGGCGCGCTTGGCCCAGCATCATCCCATCTATAAACAAAGGCAGAAAGCTCGGTCGAGTTAGCACCGGCTATAAAAATATCACTATTTGACAACATCTGGACATCATATGTTGCAATGTCTCCTTGGCTGTCCAAATCAGCCCAAGTAGTTCCGCCGTCTTTTGTAATATATAAAGATGTCTGACCAACAACTACACCATAAGTTGAGGAATAGAAATCAACGCCGTATAGATTTTCAGAACCAAGACCTGTCATTTGTGTCCAAGAATTGCCAGAGTCGGTTGTTTTTAAGGCTGTTCCGTTTTCACCGACAATAAACCCAGTCACCATTGAGACAAATTCCACATCTTTCAGATCCTCTGTTGTGCCTGTACTGTCTGCCACCCAGGTTGTTCCGCCATTAATAGTGCCGTAATATTCACCATTATCTCCTACTACCCAACCTAAAATCGAATTATAAAAATCTAGACCGGTTAATTGCGTTGTTGTTAAAATACTTTTTGTAGCCCAGGTTGCTCCGCCGTCAGTTGTTTTTAAAATAGTACCTAACTTACCAACTGCGTAACCGATTGATGAACTGGTCATGTAAACATCCCGCAAATCAGAAGTTGTTCCAGAAGTAGGTGTTGACCAGGTGTCACCACTATCATTTGAAACTAAAATCTCACCACCGGCACCAACGATAACCATAGAATCTGCGTCAGCGTAAGAAATACTATAAAGTCTTGCTGTTGTTGGCGGGACGAGCAATTCCCAGGAATCGCCACCATCCGCGCTTTGCATGGCGATACCATCTATTCCGACTGCACCAATTACGGATGTTCCATATGAACCCATGCCTAAAAATGGCGCACCTTCATATAAAACTTTGGTTGACCAATTAGCAGATACGGCAATTGGCGCAAAGAACAACACAACCAATAAAAACGAAAATAAATTTCTTTTTATAACATTCATAATAATCTTTTTAATATCAAAATAAGTATAAACTATAATGTGATGAAACCAAAATAAGTTCAAATGCAAATCTGCCACCGGTAGGCACAGTGACAGATTAGGCAGTCGTGGACGGTCACGCGAGCTCCTTCAGTTCTCGAGCTCGTATTCAGATAACAAACCGAGCAGTACTACCAGCGTTGTCGCCAGCGGTGAAGTCGGTGTGCTATCCTGCTCCCAGGGAAACCAGATCACGGTTCCCGGGAACTCGAACTCCTCGTTCTCTTCTTGCGCGGCCGGGCACATTCCACCCATTCCGCAGTTCATTTGTGGGCTCATCCTTTCCTCCAGGTCAGATACAGACTCGTAAACGCACGACATGTGCGCCACAAGCCTTGCAACGAACCTGATCCGAAGGAGAACACGGCTCACGCTTTGCTTCCTACTACCCACCGTCCAGGGTAAAGCAAATTAAGTATACAAAACAGGTCTTATAATGCAAACACGGTGTCTTTGCCAACTAATAATTAATTCCACATCCCGCTTCCTACCAACCCACATCCTATGCTATGCTATCCTATATTCATATGATAACCACAAAAATTGAACAGTGGGTGAAAATAATCGCCCTAGCCCTATTAGCAGTTTCTGCCCTAATGTACGCTGGTGCTGAAAACAGAATGGCTACTTCTGGCGCTAGCTTTTCAGTTGATGCTGATGCCACGGTATCAGCCACGCCAGACATGGCCACCTTTGAATTTACTGTTTTAACTGAAGGCAAAGACGCCACTATTGCCCAAGACGAAAATATAAAGTTAATGAATCAAGCTTTAGATTTTGTAAAAGAGAGCGGGGTTTCTGAAAAAGATATTCAAACAACTTATTACGATATTTATCCAAACTATTCATATCCATGCGTTGACTATAATTGTGAAAGCGTAATTGATGGCTACACAATGCAGCAAATGGTAAAAGTTAAAGTCCGCAACACCGAGCAACTTGGAGTATTGATGTCAGGTGTTGTCGAAAACGGTGCTACTGGAATAACCGGACCTTGGTTTGAGATTGATGATTCGACCGATCTTGAACAACAAGCTCGAGAAGAGGCGTTCAATAGTGCTCGGGAAAAAGCCAAACAAATTGCTGAAGCTGGTGGTTTTAGACTTGGAAGAATAATTGATATTTACGAATGGACCGACAGTAGTGATCTTTATTACGCCGAATCTGCTCGTGCATACGACGCAACTGGAAGTGGGTCGGCACCAGAAATTGCGACCGGTGAAGAAGATGTTATAGTAAATGTAACAATTACCTACGAGATTAAATAGAGGGAATAGATAATAGCAGAATAGAGGTAATAGCTAACGATTAAAAAACCAGTCGCAAGGCTGGTTTTTTACGCATAACTTAGACGATCGTCTAAGTTATGTATGTATTTCCCCAAATCACCTGGGGTTAATACAATATTTGCATATGAAAATCGGAATCATTGGCTCCATGCATTTTAGTGAGAAGATGTTAGGAGTCGCAGAAGATTTAAAACGCCTTGGGCACGAACCGATTCTTTCTAATTTTGTGCAATCGTTTCCAGGCAAAGATGATACAGAAAAAGAAAAGATAAAACTTGAGCAAAAGTTTGAAGAAGATGCAATGAAACGCGACTGGGCAACTATGGAAAAAGCGGACGCTTTGCTAGTCATCAATCTCGAGCGTCACGGCATCGCAAACTACATCGGTGGGAACACCCTATTCGAACTCGCTGCCGGTTACTTTAACGGAAAACAAATTTTTCTTTATAATCCAATTCCAGATATTTCGTACTATAAAACAGAACTTGAAGCTGTAAAACCAGTAATTTTAAATAAGGATTTAGGGAAAATGGATTGACATGTTAATTATTATATGATTATGTGCTTTCATCAAAATATAGATAAATATAAAATATGAATCTATTTAGATTACTATTCCCGCAAAAAGATCCACAATATATTAAACATACATATAAAATTCCAGATACAATTAGCTGGAAAATTGTGCTAAATAATAAAGGTCTTGTCGCAACATCAGAAGAACTGCCAGGTCTGGTAACAAATGCAAATGATCCAGAAGAACTTCTTGAGATAATCAATGATGCTGTATTGGAATACTTCGATGTCCCAAAAATCGAATCAGATTATATTTTTGATAAATTAAACATCCAAGGACAAGGCACGGTCTTACTGAGACAAGTAAAAAATAAAAACAGTATGCCTAGGCTATTAGTTACGACTTCACGCAACAACAATGTATAAAAGCATTACTCAAAACTGGTTTTACAGATGCTAGCAAGAGAAGATCGAAACACTATAAGTATAAACCTCCAAGTCTCAGAAAAGAATTATTAGAAAATAAAGTACGACCATTTATCATAGTGCCAAAACATAAATTTTACTGCCAAAATGAAATAGTGAAAGAAATCGAAAATCTATGTGGTGCTGAGATAAAAGAAAAATTTCTTGAAAACTTATAAAAACCAGCAACAATCCACCTGAGTTTTTAAATATCAAATTTTTTAACAAATCTTAAATGCTTCCAATAACCTTTCTTTAGCTTCGGCGTTTTTCATGAAAATATCTTCAATAGCTATCATCAACGGAAATGAATTTTTATCTGGAAGTTTTGATAAAACAGTATCAATATTTCCAATTCCCTCCACCGTCTCTCTACTTTCCAGCTTCTCTTCAGCCCCAACTGAAAATCCATATTGATAATTTCGTGAAGCGTCACTGTAACCGGTTGCTAAAAGATCACCAATCCCGGCGTGGGTCATCATTGTGCCAGCTTCGCCACCAATGACTTGAATGATTGTTTGCATTTCCCGAATCGCTTGCACAACCACGCACGACTTAAAGTTAGCGCCCATTTTAAGTCCATCTGAAAGTCCAAACGCCAGTGTATACACATTTTTTAACACTCCCGCTAAAGCAACACCTAAAATATCTTTACTAAAACAAAGTTTTAAAGATGTATTTTCAAAAGCGCCTAGAACCACGGCAAATGTTTTACGATCTCTCGCCGCCACTGTTCCACAGGTTTGAATTCCCTTTTCAAGTTCATCTGCTAACATCGGTCCGCTTAAAACTGCAACCTGGTTCTTTGGAAAAGCTTCTTCCAACATCTCAAACGGAAGTTTGCCGGACTTAGCATCAATCCCTTTTGTACCACTAACCAAAACCGCACTTTCTGGAATCCCCTTAATTCCCTTTAAACAATCAGCAAAAAACGCCGATGGCACTCCAAAAATAACTAGTTCAGCGCCTTTAACTGCTTCTTCCACATCTTCAATCTGACAAGAGTGACCGGTGGCAGCCGTGTCCCAAGCCCGGATCTCAATGTCTTCTTTATGTTCTAGCAGCGAAGCTACTGCTCTTCCAAAATGCCCAAAACCAATAAATGTAATTTTCATATGTTCATATTGTATCAGGGGGTGAAATGAGCAACAAGGGTAAAATGGGCAACAAAAACACAAAAGAGACCATTTCTGATCTCTCTTGCTTATTACTCTTATTACCCCTGTTACTCAATAAAACTATTTCAATGTAACCGTTGCTCCGGCTGCTTCAAGCTTTCCTTTAATTTCTTCAGCCTCTGCTTTTGCTACACCTTCTTTTACATTCTTAGGAGCGGCGTCAACAATATCTTTTGCTTCTTTTAGACCAAGACCGGTAATTTCACGAACTGCTTTAATTACATTGATCTTTGAGTCTCCAGTTCCTGTTAGCTCAACATCAAATGAACTCTTTTCTTCAACTTCAGCTATGGCTGCACCTGGCGCCGCCATCATCATTGCCGGAGCTGCGGCCGAAACACCGAACTTGTCTTCTAGAACTTTTACTAGCTCTGAAAGATCGATTACTGACATCTTTTCGATCTCCTCAACTAGCTTTTTGAATTTTTCAGGTACTTCGACTACTGCCTTCTCCTGTGTTGTTTCTTCAGTCATATTTTTATTTATTACAGCTATTAGCTATTAGCCTTTAGCTTTTAGGATCTCTGCCTAACAACTATAAGCTAACAACTAAAAGCTCTGATTTATTAATTATTTCTTCTCTTGAATCGCGCTTAGCACTGTTACAAGACCGCGCAGATTTCCGGCCAATACTCTTACGAATCCAGAAATTGGAGCATTAAGTGTTCCAACAAGCTGTCCGAGTAATTGCTCTTTGCTTGGCAGTGAAGCTAGTTGCTTAACTTCTGCTGCAGTGAGCCCCTTTCCTTCCAAAATTCCTGCTTCGAAAACGATTCCGTCATTAGTCTTTATCAAATCGTTTAGAACTTTTGCAGCTGAAACTTCGTCGTCAAATGAAACTGCAGTTAGAATCGATCCGGTAAAGTCATGTGGGTTAATATCTAGCCCGGCTTCTTTGGCAGCTAGAGCGAGCAATGTTTTTTTGGCGATAAACACCTCAACACCTTGCTTACTTGCTTTTTCACGCAACTCATCAGCTTGGCTCATTGTAAAGCCAGAAATTGAGGTAAACACAGCTGCTTTCATTCTTTTGAACTTGTCAGCGACATCCCCAATAATCAGCTCTTTTTCTTGTCTTGTTTTTGGCATATTTGTAAGTAGCTCAGTTTGTAGGTTGTAGGTTGTAGGTCGTAGTCAATCAACTACTCACTACCCACTACTAACTACTCACTTAATTAAAACAACGGCTTAGCGCCGTTTATGTCTTTAAGAGCCTTTAGCTTATAGCTATTAGCTTTTAGTGACCTCGGCGGGGCTTATTTATGTGCCCGCTTTCTACGGCGTTCTTTGTTGTTGGCGAAATAGTACAATATTAGGGTTTTATTGTCAAATCTACTCTAAAATCGTCCCCCTGAAGCCTCTCCCCGCCACCAAAGCACTAATATTTTTAAAATCATCTCCGTTTACAATCGCTACTTTCATTTTATTGCGATGACAAAAACCAGAAGCAACTACATCAAAAGGTGCGCTGGTACCTGGATGCCAGGTATAGCCAACAATGTCCTGAAACGCTTTCCACCTCATCTCCTCGACCGGCACAGCGTCTTTAAACTTCTTAGGGTCTTTGTCATAAACATAATCGATGTTAGAGGCGTTTATCACCATATCCACTCCCAACCGCTTGGCAATTCTACAAGCAACATAGTCTGTGCTCCAACCCGGCTTCCAGCCGGCAGCGATTAGCACACTACTTTTCCACTTTCGCGGAGTTTTTGTTGGATCCTTGATAACCGCCGGGTGCGCAACTTTACGGAAAATAGTTCTAAGCAAGTGTCCGTTTAAACGAGTCGCATGGATCCCAAGCCAATCCAAGTCTTCATCAACTACTTTTTGAACGCCCGAAGCTGCATCAATATAATGCCGAGCGGTTTTACCACCGCCTGAAACAATTACAATTTTATTTCCAATTTTAATTTGAGCGTCAACAAATTTCTTGAGCGCTTTTAAAAACATAACATCAGGACTACCGCTTGGGACAATCAAAGATCCGCCGATGGATAGAATAATAGGTTTATTTTTTTGCAAGACGATTTTTGACATAAGAGAAACTAGAAATTAGACCAATAGACCAATAGACTTTTATTGCCCCCAGGCGAAGCCTGGTCCGGCTCCGCCGGATAAACCTCTAATCTCTAATAATCTAAAATCAGCGCCTTAGGCGCTGATTTTTTCGTTTGTTTTTAATAGTTGATTTGTTACCACGCTTACTGCCCACAGAATTATCGCCACTGCAATCGCACTCCAAAAACCAGTTAGAGTAACACCGGCTATGAATGTACTCATAAACCAAAGTAGAAAGGCGTTGATAACAAAAATAAAAAGTCCCAGTGTCAAAATGTTGACCGGTAAGGTGACTAGGATCAAGAGCGGTCGAATGATAGCATTTAAAAGTCCCAGCACAAGCGCGGCAATAAGCGCGTGGTAAAAAGTATCAACTGAAAATCCAGTTATAACCTGAGCCACAACAAGCAGGGCCAGAGCATTGATCAACCAACGAAGAATAAGTTTCATATTGATGTTATTATAACAAAATCGCCTACTTTCTACCAACCTACACACGGGCGAGGCACGCCTCACCCCTACACGAAATAAATCGGTTGATAATACTGGATAATCATCCAAAGAATCGAACCTTCCAAAAGCAAACTAATTAAAGTCTCAAACCAGACTGTGCCTCCTTCTTTGTTCCCAAAAAATCCCAATCCAATCAGTGGCAAAATGACAATATTAATCCAAAACCAGAGCACGAGCGCAAAAACAATCATCGACAGGAGTGAATATGGATCGTGCGGAAAGAGAAAAAAATCATTCTTGGCAAACAACACATACAAAAGTCCATAAAGCCCAGCTGTTATTAAATGAAGCAAAAGTCCGACCACGAACACCTCGCCGTCTGTTAATTTTTTTCCGCGCCAAGTATAAACATCAATTAAAAGCGGGAGATTTTTAACGCGACGACTTGTCTCTAAGATTATCGCCGGGAATGCCAACAATAGTCCGATCATTGTTCCCAAAGCTGCACCGAGAAAGATTTCCATAATTAGATAATAGATTATAGAGGGAATAGAGGGAATAGAATAGTAAGCTATCACCTCCATCACCTCTATTATCTATCATCTTCGCTAGGCGCTACAAATATAACACGCTTAGCACCATTGGCAGGATCACCATTGTTCCAATCCCCCATTGCTTCCATTATAACATTAACATCATAAACATACCCTTCACCATTTCGCGTACCAGGATCGTTGGTTATAAATGTATCCCCGTCATAACCGCGTAAAACTAACATGTGATACAAAGGCCCAACGCCGCTAAAAAATGGATTGCCGAGTTTTTGCCCGGCAGCCGGCACAATGACCGGACGGCCGGCTGCCAACTCCGCCTTAATTTGTTCAATTGTTGGATCTTCAATCATTGTTGCAGAAAGTCCATAGTAGGCATCAATAAAATCAACTGTCTGCAAAGCGGTTGTGTCTAAATAAGTTCCTAAATAATCAGTTTCAAAATTAACTAAATTCCAAATTTCATTATCAGCTGTTTGAGCATCAACTAAACCAGAGCCCTCCCCTTGAAAATACAAGTAAACCATGTAAGCCGAAGCTTCTTCACAAGCCTCTTGATATGGTAAATCCCAGTTGGCAAACGGTGCCTGCGGAGTAAAAGGAACTGCTAAATTGATTTCGGAAGGCAAGTCTGGATCTGAATTTTCATTTGTCTCGTCGACCGCGATCTGAGTAGGTTCAAGGTATTTAACCCCTACTTCGTCTACTTCTTGTCCTTCGTCACTTGTCGCTTGCCCCTCCCCACCTGCCTCTTGTCTCTCGCCACTTGTCACTTCCTCATAACTCACCTCCGGCACATCTGAAACTGGTACGGTCACATCCCAGGCCCAATAAAAAAGCCCGGCCAACATTGCCAATAAAATTAGACTAATAAAAATTACAAACTTTCGCATACTAACTTGATAACCTTTGCATTATGCCCAAAATCAAAGCTACAAATAAAACTGCCAAAAACAAGAATCCGTGCCAAGATTGGTATTCTTTATTTTTTGTTTTTTTTCTTAACATACAAATTAGTTATTGCGAGGTCAAAGACCGAAGCAATCTCTTCGATAAGATTGCTTTCCTTTTGCTTCGCTAAAGATCGCAATATCCGTGCTTAATCACTTTTACGCGCCCACTCAACTAAAAACCAAGTAGCTCTTACATCATCTTCATTATACTCAATAATATCTTTCAAAGCATTTTGATCGCCTTTTTCTATCCAATCATGATACCAAAGAACAGAGTTTAACCCTGACGCATCTTTGTGTCGCCATTTAAATCCCAGATGTTTGGCAATATCTTTTAGCGAATAAAATGGCATTGGAAAAATAACCGATTCTCGAAATGTCGTTAGAACATCAATCATTTTTGTTTCAAATTGATGGACTGTGCTGTCTGGTGCGCCGTATTTCGCAACTAACTTTCGGAATACATCAATTTCGTACCAGCCATAATGGTAAATGTAAGCGTTTGGATATTTCTGCATAAAGTGCAAAAATTCCTCCCACATTCTTTTTTCATTGGCCGGATCCCGGGCTGTAAAATCTATGTACTTAACACTTTCACCCTCAACTAATAAAACACCAATCATATAATCAACATCGCGCAGTGGATCGCTTTCAATGTCAATTACAAGCGACGGCCCGGGGTCATTTGGAAAATTAACCGGCGCCAGTTTTAAAACTCGATTGTCTTTAAGAGCTGTTGCTTGGAGTTGTAAAAAGTTAAGCCTATCTTTGGTGATACCGGAAACTATGCCAAGCTGATGAGAAGAAGCGTTCGCCAGTTCTGAAACCGAGTTTATCCCAGCGGCTCGGATAACATCAACTTCGCTCCGCCAAACTTTATTGATTAAAGACAAATCATCGCACTCTCGGGTTTCGAGCTCACACTCTGAAAACCACGGCGACTGTTTGCAATTTGATGTTAAAAAATGCACTGGCTTTTTTCCGTTTAAAATTTCTTCAATGTCATCTAGTGCCAAACGAAAATCTTTATAAATCTCATCAATCAGGTAACCTTCGATTGATCCATCTGATCGCATCACATAACCCTGGACTGGTCTGATGCCTTGAAGCCTTTCTAAAATTTCAGCATAAAACGCACCCTGAAACTTGTATTCGTCTTTTAAATATTTTGATCTTTTGATATCACAGGCTATGTAATACCAGTTTCCTAGATTTGACTTTCCTTCAACGCGTTCCAAAATGTCAGGTGAACCAACCCAGTTTTGATAAATAAGCGCACCCTTATAAATTGTTTGCGCGCCTTCTCGCATTAACTCAGCTGTGCGCTGAGCTGCTTCATCGATATCGTCTAAATCGACTGTATCTACTTTTTTATCTTTTATAAGCTCAAGTTCTGTAATTCCCAAAAGCCCTTCGTTTTGAAGCTTTCTGATTAGTGGCTCGCGAATATCAACGCCGGCCTGAAGCTCGCGTGTTAGCCAAGTTGGGCATTTTAAATACTTGTAAAATGTTTGTTCGGTAATTTTTTGTGACATAAACAGTAGGGGCTGACCCATTTAGTATAGCATGATTGACGAAAAAGCTAATTCCAGTTACCCCCGTGGTGGCAATTCAGCCTACTCACCGAGGTAACACCCGGGAGGTAAGAATGTCGTCTTACCGAGAAGAAACTCCCACTGACCCGGGCGCGTCCGGGTCAGTTCCTGTTCCGACGAGCAACTCCCTAGTAGCCACCGGCTGGGGCGCAATCAGGAAGTACTTCCGCGACTTCAGGGTCCTGGGCGACAACCTGCTGGAGTTCTGGGCCACCCAGATAGTCAACCTGTTGACTCATTCGCATACTTCGGCATGCTCACCATCATCACCCTGTTCCTCGGCCCCGAAGGAACGCTGCACTTCTCCGAGGCGAGCACCGGCTACATCGTGACCGGCTTCACCAGCTTCATCACGGTCGTGCTGTTCTTTGCCGGGTTTGTCACAGACGCCTGGGGTGTTAAACCGCTATGGAAGACCCCAATGCCAAGCATTGGGGCTTGTCGCGCTGCTTTGTCAAGAAGTCGCTCATCGTCTCCCAAGCGTTGCGCTTCTTCACCTGGACCGGAATCGCCGTGGTCAGCCTGACGCCGAACATCCCGTACAAGGGGTGGATTGCAGTCTTTCTGCTGGTGCTCTCGGCACCGAGTGCTACAATGGCTGCAACCATCTTACAGTCGGCCAACAAGCGCTTCTCTAGCCGCCGCAGCCGAAGTGCTAGCTTCAACATCTGGTACATGGTCATGAACCTCAGGGCGATGTTTGGTGGCCTTTCCGTCGACATCGTGCGCAAGACACTCGGCATGGACGTCAGCTGGATCTTCGTCATGGGTGCGGCCTGCGCCGCCCTCAACATATTCACGGCACTGTTCCTGATCCACAAGACCGAACAGGTCATCGCCGAAGGTGAAGAGACCGACGTCGAAGACTCAAACGTGCCCAAGAAGAGTGGCTGGCAGACCTTCAAGGAACTGGTCAGTCAGAGCGCCTTCTGGCGCTTCATCGTGCTGATGACCTCGCTGCTGGGCGCGCGCGGTCTTCACCTACATGTACCTGGTGATGCCCATGTACTGGGTGCGGGTAATCGAGGACGTCACCAGCGAGAAGACCAACCAAGGCTTCCTGCAGGCACTCAACCCGATCCTCATCGTGACCGAGCTCATCCTGTTCATCCCCCCATCTCAGGCAAGTTCAACGTCTTCACGATCCTGATCTTCTTCTGGTCGATCTTTGACCAGGCCTCGAGCACCTGGATCTACTTCGCCGACAACTACACCACGCTCTACTTCGGCATGGCAGCGGATTCCCTGCAGAGCCTGAACCCAATCCTGGTGGTGGTCCTCACCCCCTTCTTCATCAAGCTCTGGGACAAGATCGGCAAGATGAACGGCAAGCCCGTGCACGCCATCGACAAGATGATGATCGGCTTCCTGCTCGTCATCCTCTGCATGGGCACCATGGCCCGTCGCCGGCCTGATCGCTGTCAACACTGGAGCCAAGGTCTCAAGCGTGTGGGAGATGACCGCCTACGTCATCATCACCCTCGCCGAACTCTGCATCAGCGTGGTCGGTCTTGAGCTGGCTTTCTCGGAAGCGCCGAAGCGGATGAAGTCGACCATCACCGCCTTCTTCCTCCTCACGGTCTTCTTCGACAACTTGCTCGCCGGTTTCATGAGCGAGGTCTACCCGAGCATGAACCCCGGGCACTACTTCGGCGGGCTGACGATCATGATGGTGGTCGTTGCCGTCGCGTTCCGAATCGTCGGTCGGCGCTTCAAGATGAGCGTCGTCTCCACCGAGCTCAACGCGGCTTAGAACCGCAACCGTACACGCCCCCCGCGCCGCAAGGTTCGGGGGGGTATAACTTTTCCAAAACAAAAAACCCGCCGGAGCGGGTTTTTCTAGTATAGGTATAGGACTTATGAGTCTTGTAGGACAAATGTGTCTTATTCTTGATCTTCGGCGATAGCTTCTGCTCCTGAATCATCTGCAACTTCGCCAACCTCTGAATCATCAACTTCTTTCTCTCCGCCGATGTCTTCAATTACAACTTTTGTCATTATGTCCCCGATTTGGATTTCTGAAACAACATCCATTCCCTCGGTTACTTCTCCAAAAATTGTGTAGGCTTTTTGCAAGTCGTAATCTTCAAGCATTATGAAAAACTGACTGCCGTTTGTGTCTGATCCTCTATTTGCCATGGCTACGATTCCTTGAGTGTAAGTGTAATCATCTGTTAGCTCATCTTCAAAATCATATCCGGGTCCGCCTGTTCCATCGCCACTTGGATCACCACCTTGGATTACAAATCCTTCGACGCGTCTATGGAATGTTAAACCATCATAATAACCCTGATTAGCTAGATAAACAAAGTTGGAAACTGCCATCGGAGCCGTGTCACCAAAAAGTGTAAAAACAATTTCACCTTTGTCGGTTGTAATTCGAGCTTGTTTGTTTTCGATCTGACCGGCATCTAAAACGCCAGGAAATTCATATTGCATAGTGTTGTCAGTTACCTCCTCGGTTGGTTGTTGATCATCTGCAATAACATCTTCAACATCATTTGAAGTGCAGCCTGCACCAACGGCCAAAAGACTAAATACAAGGAGTGTGTTCATTAATTTTTGCATATTTGCATGGAGGTTAATTATAAAGACGGAGTTTTCACTCCGCCTATCTTATCAATTATCAATTTGCAGTCAACCTTATTCTTGCACAGTTGTTTGGGCCTGCAAAACAGCCAATTCTGCTGACTGACGATTTAATGCGTAGACACTGGTTACCAAAACTGCAGAAAGTGCAAAAACCAGTACAAGTAACAAACTAACTAGTTCCACACTGCCAGCCGGAAGAGCGTGACAACTGCGACAAACGTTCATAACAACCGGAGTTTCTTCTTTAATTGGTTGCACTGATTTTTTTGATTTTTTTGCAACCGACTTTTTAGTAGCTGTTTTTTTGGTCGTAGGCATATTCCTCCTTTTTAGTGATTAGAGTGGCAAGGGACAAGAGCTATAAGCTATAAGCTATAAGCTATAAGCTATTTATCTAACACAAAAATTATATCACATTCCGGTTGGTTCCAAAATCAATTCATCCACACATCCACCATTGCCATTTACAAACCAAAGTCCTACAAAAATAAAATCGACTTCTGTTTCCACATCATTTACAAAAATTCGAGCAGAATCTTTAAGTTGTGATTTTTCAATTGTATTACCATTTAAAACTACACCGCCGCATCCGCCAGTTTGAGTTGTGCCTGGTACTTTTACAGCAGACCCATCATCTGACAAAAAACCAACCCCGATTCTATAGCCAACAGTATCGCTAGGCGCCATTTGCAAAAGTTCGTCGTAAGTTGAAATGAAATCAGGTGCGTTAATGTCTACATATTCCCGGACAGAAAACAAACCAAGTTCGTATCTTTGAATTGAAATTGACTCTTGCGCCTGGTCTACCGGCGCTGACACAATTTCCCACATTAAAACTTCTTCGTCATACCAATAAATTGCTACATCAAAATCCCTATCTTGCGCTCCTGTTAAATCAAAAGTTAATTGCAATGGCTCTGTCAAAACTCCTCCGCTTGGCTCAACTCGATACAAAAAAGATCCCAATGTTTGAATTTCAATATTTTGAGATTCACGGATAAGACCGGTAACAGTTAGTACTTGGTCATCGCTTGAAATACTCGACTTTTCAGGATCACCAACTAAAAAAATAAAAACTGATGTTAAAGAAATCAAGATTACAATACTAACAAAATATAATGATGTTCGATTCATTTCTCTATTATACCAGAAGAGCCCGAGCGACGAACGCTCGAGCTCACGAAACTCACGATATTGAGAGGGTGGGTGTGCGCAGCCATGCTCCGCCTTGTGCTTTTTTTCTGCTTCCCAAGCAGGCCCCTTTGCACAAACATGACCGCGCACACCCTGGTTAGACGCCTCCCAGCATCCTTCCTCCCAGAATAAAAAAAGACTACCTCAGGCAGTATTAAATGTCAACTATTCCGCTTATCCCCAGGAAGTCTCATCCCGACCAAAATATCCATAAACCGAGGCCTGGCGATACAAGGGTTGAGCAAGTCCTAGTTCTTCAACAATTTTACTTGGTCGAAAATCAAAACGAGCCTTAACCATTTCAGAAATATCAGTACCACTTCCGGTTATAGCTTGCACAAAAACCGGGTGTGCACTTCCGATGGCATAACCCACCGAAATCAAAATATTTCCGGCCACTCCTTCTTTTACTAAAGTTTTAGCAACATAGCGTGCCATTAATGCCCCAGCTCGACTTGGACGCATTGGATCTTTTCCGCAAAATGCGCCACCACCGTGTGGCAAAAGTCCGCCGTAAGTATCGGCTAAAGCTTTTCTACCAGACGCCCCGGCGTTTGCCATCAGTCCGCCAGTTTCAAATGAACCGGCTGAATTAATATAAATTTTTACTCCATCGCACTCCCCAATTACGGGAATAATTGCATTTTCCAAAATTGCTGATTGAACTACTGAACGCTCAACACTTCTGTCATGTTGAACAACAACGGTTACAGCAATCACCTTGTCACCATCCATTGTGATTTGTACTTTTCCGTCAGGAAGTAAAAATCCAAAAGCCGGATCGTGTTTTCTAAGTTCGTCCACTCGCCTAGCAAGCGCGTTTGCGTACACAAATACTTTTGGCAAATACTCACGAGTTTCGCGAGTAGCATAGCCGTAAACAATAGCTGTGCCCCGTGAACCACCGTTTACAATTGCTTTTGATTCATCTTCAGCCGGTCGCTCGATGTTTACAAATGGTTCAATATCATCGTCGTAACCGATTTCTTTATAAACTTTTTTAGCAAAGGCTCCGGCATCAAAGTCTGCCCGTGAATCAACCGTTCCGCCAATCATCAACATTCCGTGTGAACCACAAGCTTTTAAATTGATTCCGCTTTTAGGATCACGGCGCAAATATTCATCAACAAGAGCTTCCACGATTTGATCGCAGACTTTATCAGGATGTCCAGCTAATGGTATTTCGACAGTCTTTAACATAAGTTTTATAGGACCTATTTTTTAACACAATACCGCCAAATAATCAACTTACTAAAACTTATCTTTATCGACTATTCTTAAAATGCGATCTGTATTACCATGAGACAATAATCCACGATAGGAGGCGATGGTCGCTTGAGACGGATTTGTTTGCAAGTGTCTCGTCATCCGGCGTTTTGAAGTCGTGCGTAATACGCAATGATCAGTAAAATGCACCCAACCCAAAAAATCGATGCCCGAAGCTACTGTCCGTATCTCTACTTTATTTGGATGCAATTCAAGCTTTAACATACGCAACAAAAAATCCTGAATTTCAGTAAGTAATTGTGTCAATAGTTCACGGTTTTGAGAAAAAATAACAAAATCATCCGCGTATCGAATATAGTGTTTTACTCGCAGTCGATGTTTTACAAATTGATCAAGTTCGTTCAAATAGATATTTGAAAAAACTTGAGATGTGAGGTTGCCCAAAGGCAAGCCAACATTAGGATTCACCGTTGAAAAACTCCGTATCACTTGCTCAAGTAGCCAAACGACTCGCTTATCAACAATTCTGTCGCCTAAAATAGCCAGCAGAATAAACTGATCAATACTCGCAAAAAATTTTCGAATATCGCATTTCAAAACCCAAACCGTTTTGTGATGATTATTTGAAGCTTTACGTGCATAAAAAGTAAATTGATTAAGCGCTTTGTGTAATCCCTTACCGGAGCGACACGAATACGAATCGTGAATAAAAATTCGGTCAAAAAAGTGATAAATATGGCGATAGATGGCTCGGTGTAAAATTCGGTCACAAACCAAAGCCTTGTGTATGTGGCGTGTCTTAGGGTCAGATATAACAAACGATTCGTATGAACCATGTTTATATGACATAGTTACAAGCGCCCCGTGTAAATTAAACAAGTTATCCATCAAATAACGTTCAAAAACTTGCACATCCGCTCGCGCTCGTTTACCCTTTATAAACTCCTCCCAGGATAGCAATAAATTATCCATCGAAATAATATCTTCGTAACTATGACGCAATACAATTCTTTGCATGAGTCAAATAGTACCCCCCCCCGAAGATTTTGCCAGTACTGCAAAAAATGAAAGCTACTTATGTTTATTGGTTTGAACATTATTCAAACATTCCAAAAACGCATCGTTATACACTGGCACTGAAAATTGACGGGATTCTTGTTGAAATTATTGAAATGATGGGCGCGGCGAGTTTTGCCAGCCCTAAAGACAAACTTCCCTTTCTTCGTACCGCTATTCGCAAGCTTGATGTCGTAAAAATACTTCTCATGGTGCTCTGGGAAACAAAATCTTTAGAAAATAAGAAGTACGTAGTCATTTCGGAAAAATTAAACGAAGTCGGGAAAATGCTCGGCGGTTGGCACGGGCAAATTCTAAAACAAAACTCTCCTGCCAAATCGGCAGGAGAGGAATGAATAGGATTGCTGGGAAGGAGGAATACCCAGAGGTTGTCGGGACTCCACTCGTTGTCAGGGTGACCGTTGTTGGCGTTGAGCCACCGGTCGTCGTCATCGTGTTCGACGTTGAACACGTTCGGATCGCCGTCCGAGTCCACCTTCGTACCGATGACCTTCCAAAACACTGCCCATTGAATACTCTCCGAGCTGTATCGTATTCGTCATCTATAATGACCTAGTCATTGGCACCAAGCATATTCATTTTTGAAGTCTCACAACCACCACGCTGATGCAAACCTTGGTCTACATCATTCCAAACGGAAGAAGACTGACTTCGGTAGCATATAGCCGTAACCATACGCGTATTCACCTGATGTCATTGACAGTATATCAAATTGAAAAATCCGCTGTTCCTAGAGGAACAGCGGATTTCGTGCTAGCCGAGAGGCTGACAAAGGGCTAAGGATCCAAGAGAAGATCTCAAGATCCAAAGCCCAAGCGCTACGGCTTGCTGGGAAGGAGGAATACCCAGAGGAAGTCGGGACTCCACTCGTCGTCAGGGTGACCGCTGTTGGCGCCGAGCCACCGGCCGCCGCCATCGTGCGCGACGCTGAACACGAGCGGACCGCCGCCCGAGCCCACGATGGGCTCCATGGCGATCCTCAGCCACTCACCAGCCGGCTGGTCGACATACTGCTCCCAAAGTGCAAGAGCAGTCTCGGGCGGACACAACTTCCACCCGCGCGCGCGACCGGCGGCAAAGATCTCCGCAATGGTCGCGTTGCGGTTGCCACAGAGCTCGCGCCCGGAAGCAACCCTCAGCATCAGGGTCTCCTCCTCCTGGACAAGGTCCCCTTCGCCCAGGAGGAGGATGTTGCGCCGCGCCCAGTCCGAAATGCGGTTGCCCGCGGACTTGAGCACCTGTTCTGCCATCACCTTAGTAGCGCTCTTGTTCTTGTACCGGCCGATTTCGACCGGTAGAGTGTAGCAGAGCGTCTCGGTGACTTCCACGACTTTGAGCTCGCCACGAAGGAAGCGACCGACACCCTCCTCGCCACCGAGCTTGTTGAAGACGGCCTCGACCTGGCCGAGGGTCCAATTTCCGTACTTCATCTCATCTCCTTTCAACTGATAGCCGATCGATTTCTTGCTTCCCGCAAGCCAAGGGGTTAGGCCATAAGTGGCTAACTAACGACTAATAATAGCATATATCTAAGCCGTTTTGTCAACCCCATCGCCCTAAACGAACATTCTATACTCAATGCACCACCTGAGTTTCGAAATAAGCAACTTGCATACATTGCCTTTATTGGTCAAAAAAGACTAAGGTTGTCCTCTATGAGAGGACAACCAATAACCAGGTATGAGAGA